>Ga0074195_1002286_pt1 | contig 22131 bp, 17 predicted proteins | sample EPASupsiteHSE623_FD_64525 | JGI IMG/M metagenome (GOLD analysis project Ga0074195, IMG submission 64525) | Bioremediated contaminated groundwater from EPA Superfund site, New Mexico - Sample HSE6-23 | ecosystem: Environmental > Aquatic > Deep subsurface > Groundwater > Contaminated ...
AGAAACCACCTTCTTGCTGTCTTGGCGCCTAACTCAATTGAATTCTCGTTTTGCATACTCCCCTGCCAGCGGCAGAACGGTGTTGAGTAATAGCCGTTGTAAGGTATATAAGCTTTTGTAAAACTGTTCATGTAACTACCTCCTGATTATTTGATTTGAACTGCAAAAAATTAAAAAAATCTAAATTGTATTTTCATGGAACCTTCTTTTAAATTTCAAAAATAAGTTGTTAATACCGTAATGAAGGCCGAAGGCTTATTTATGAAAAGGCCGTTCTTTGGAGGAAAGAACGGCCCGGAGAAGTAAGATGGCGTATGAGAACCATCTTCCCGCGATGCCTTATACCAAGTTGCCTTCATTTGCATACCTTCGTTGTCTCCTCGTCGCTTTCCTCGACGTACTATAGCGTACGCCTACGTCGGCTCCTCGTCGACGCCTCGGTCTGCTTTTGAATGCAACTTGGTATTATACTTATCAGCCAACTTTTATAATTATTGTAGCAGCGGTATCACCTGCGGCACAGCCGGTAAATAAACCGTATCCGCCGCCGAGAATCGCTAATTCCTCTATCATCTCAATAACACCCCTGCCTGCTGTCGGTCCCTGTGGATGCCCGTAAATCAGGGATGATCCGTAGTTGTTCATCTTCATAACATCTACACCGAATTTTTTGGCAAAGTTAACGTCATTAATTGCAAAAGGGTTATGTGATTTGAAAGATTTAATATCAGTAATTTTCAATCCTGCATTGGCAAGAGCCATTTCTGATGCAGGTACGGGGGCCGCAGGCATAAATGCCGGTTTTGTTCTTGCAAAGCCGTAGGATACGATCTGTATTTCTATCTTGGGATCTGTGCTCAATTCCTTAGCCTTATCTCTGGTAGTAACTATAATTCCACAGTTGCCGTCGGCAGGGAATGTCTGTGCTCCGAAGCTGTGGACCGCGCCCGGACGTACCGGTTTCAGTTTTGCCAGACCTTCTGCAGTGGTTGGCGTCCAACCCTCATCTTCTTCCACGAGCTTTTTAGTTTTTTTATTGACTGTACACAATGGAGCAAACATGTAACGTTTCTGGAATGCCCTGTCATTTGCGAGTGCATCCTGATACTGTTGGAAGCGTCTCAAAACTACAGCATCACATTCTTCTTTAGTAGCGCCTATTTCCCTGGCAACGTTCTCACCGGTTTCTACCATTGCAACCTGCACACGGGGATTTCCGGCGAAATTATCCATATTCCAATCTTCACGATAGGGTTCACCGCCTGGTCCAAGAGGGTTGCCCCATACGGTGTGCGGCCCGTTGGAGCAACGGTCGGTCATAAGGCCATAAGCTACTTCATATGCGCCAAGCTCCATATCTTTGGCTGCGAGGGCAAGAATAGTTGTAGAGGTTGAACATGCCTGATGGATAAAAAGACCTGGCACGAACTTCTTGTCGTCCGTTAATATAGCTGCCGACCACTGATGTGAAAAAAACCAATGATGCTGGGCAATGGTGGTGCCGTAGTATAGATAGTCAATTACAGTAGGATCAAGTTTTCTTTTCTCAAGAAACCATCTCCTGGCTGTCTCGGCGGCAAGTGTAATAGAGTTGTCGTGCTGCATGCTTCCCTGCCAGCGGGAAAAGGGTGTTGAATAGTAACCACCGTAGGGTATATATGCCTTTGTAAAACTGTTCATACAAACTACCTCCTGATTTATTTAATTCAAGCATAAGGGAATGTAAAATATGCAAAACTATCAGACAATACTCCAACAGCAGAGCAGGTCATTTGACTTCACAATTTCACCGAAAAAAGAATCAATATTTATAAGCGACCATTTCTTGGCCTCCGGGCTTGTCCCTTCAGTTAAATCTTCGGGGACAACTATATGATAATCCCTTGCAAATCCGTCACGTGCTGTGGATTCTATGCAAATATTTGTAGCCAATCCTGTCAGGATCAACGTCTTTATATTGTTAATTCTCAGAAAATGCTCCAGATATGTTGAAACAAAGCCGGAATGCCTGTATTTGGGTATTACCAATTCTCCTTCAATCGGCAAAACTTCATAAAAATCCGAGTATGAAGAGTCGTATTGCCTTTCTATGCCCTTGCGCTGATAATGTTCAAGTGCTGCCGGCGAACCGAGACAGGCGATTTTGGTCATCTTTAAATGTACGATATATGTAAGTGCTTTCCTTGCCTGGTTTAGAAACAGGTTGAGCCGAATCGCAAGTGCTTTGGCAATTTCTACATCAAAGCCTGTTCTATGGAAAATCCCGCCTTCACAACAATAATCCTTCTGCATATCTACTATGAGAAGTACAGTCTGTTCCGGTGTAACTTTCCGTGTCAGGTTGGCAAGATCCATCAGTTCCTCCTATTTAAATAAAGATGGGGGTGAGGCCAGGATCATCATAGAACTATCCTGGCCTCGGTTTGGGTGTTAAAAACTATTTATTGGGGCTTGCATATGTCCTTTGATTCATGAAAAATGTCTTACAGGTCAAGAATTGACAACCGGCTGCTTGCCCCTGAACGGCGGGAGCAGATGGTCATCGCGCGTCGGTTTTTTGGCCATTCTTGCAACCTTCCTTGGCGCTGTTTCTACATATGCCGTCGAGATAACCATAATCAATAGTCCTGCTATTGCAGCCATCCACATGGGTGCATAGAGATTGAACTTATCGGCAAGAGCACCTGCAATAGTCGGCATAATGGCTGCACCGATAATCTCCCCTACTGCCGTAGGAACACCCACGGCTGTTCCGGCAAATTCGGGCGGTACAGCCTCCGGGGCCAGGGTGCCCACATACAGAGGGAAGAAGGCTCCACCGAACATACCCCAGAAGAAAAAAAGCAAAGAGAAAACACTGAGAGTAGTGCCCACAGGCATAGCGATGATCCCGACACCTGCGAGGCAGCATAGCAGGCCGCTTATGATAATGGCAGACTTACGTCCTATTCCATCCGACAGCCGTCCCATAATTATCATCCCAAGGAATCCACCGATACCTGAAGCGCCCATAGCAAGGCCAATGCCTTCCATACTCATATTGTGAACCTTGGCAAGGAATAATGCGGAGAAGCCACTGTATATCCAGAGCCAGGCCATGACCGGTATGCTGTTTATGGTCGAAATGATTACGTTCTTGTATTTGAGTACATCTGTGATTTTTACCTTATGCCCGTGCTGCATAACAACCCTTTCCTTGCCTTCTTTACGCGCTTTGATCCCTGCTGCAACAGATGCCGGCTCGTGCATGAAGAATGCAGCTATTATGGCAAGGATAGCGCCTGGTATTGATATAATATAAAACACAGGCCGCCAGGAACCGAACTTAGTAAGGAGCCAGACCGCAAGAATTGGCCCTAGAAATACGCCTATAAGAAAAAAGCTGCCGGGAATAAGGCTTACCAACAAACCCCTCTTCTCCTCGGGTGCCTCTTCCCCAACAGTAGCAATGATGGGGCCCCAAGGGCCTCCTTCAAAGAAACCCAGGATTCCCCGGATTGCCAGCATGCCGCCAAGCGTATTGACCATGCCGGTCATCCAGGAAAAGACGGAAGCAAGAATGGTACAACCGACAATGACCGGGCGGCGACCGAATTTGTCACCTATAGCCGCCCAGATGATCGTGCCGAAGGCCCAGATGAGCCCTGTGATGGATATGATCATACCAACATCAGTATAACTGAACTTCATCTCAGCCTGAATCGCAGGCATAATAATGGCAATGACAATTCGTTGGATGGCGATAAAACCCCAGATTAAACCAGAAAGCACTGTCAATTTTAAATAATACTTCATAACCCCTCCTATTTTTGTTTACCCCCAAAATTGTAAAGCTCAGAATCACCTCCTGCTTAAGAATTCAGAAAATAAAAACAATTCCTACAGCAAGCGCTCGTGGCACTGCTGCAGGATCAACGCTTCTGTAAATAGGATAAATCCCCTTTTTTCTGTTCCTTTAACCTCACACAAGTTAATGTTATATCTGCCATCAAGTTTTATTAGCTTTCTATTTTGAGCCCCAAATGTTCAAGTATATGAGGATATGCCCTTACCAACATCCTTTCCATTTCATACAGGATATTTGAAACATAGTCAGGGTTCTCCTCTACATAATTCCAAAGAGTGTTATCCTCAGGAATGTCCTTGAATCCATAATCCTCCTGCACCAGGTACCCATCCCATCTCGATATCTCTCTTATGGTAAAGATCTTAGTCTTGATCTTTGGATAGAGTTCAAGAAGATCCTTCTTTTGGTCCGGCAATACTGTAATTATCATATCCGCTTCATCCACTATTTCAGGGGTCAGGGGACTTGTTCTCCATTCATTGGGAACAATGATGTCATGGCTGAGTAGCGCTATTCGTGTGCTTTCAGCAATAGGTCTGCCAAAAAAAGGTTCAGGTGGATTGATATTGAGTTCCGCCATTTTATTTTTCATCTTCTTTGGAATAAATCCCGCTGATGTCACTCTTATCCTATCAACAAGTATCTTATCTCTTTCGCTTATCAAATCAGAGAAGAAGAACTCGGCAAAAGGACTTCGGTTACGGTTACCGATACAGACAAAGATTAAACGGAGTGGTTCCTTCAATCTACGTCCCTCTCTATCACCCTTTCTCGTTTCCAGCAACAACACAACAACCTATCCCTGCACCGGCATTTCCTCCCAGGTTATGAGTCATGCCAAGACGGGGATTTTTTACCTGACGTGGGCCGGCCTTGCCCTGAAGCTGGAGGTAGACCTCGTACATCATCCGCAGACCGCTGGCTCCAAGGGGATGACCGAAACACTTTAATCCACCGTCGGTATTGATGGGGATTTCTCCCTTCAGTGTAAAGGTTCCTGCCTCAATGTCTTCTCTTGCCCGCCCTCTCGGGCTGAAGCCCAAATCCTCATATACAACCAGTTCATGAGCGGTAAAACAGTCGTGCACTTCAGCGCAACAGATCTCTTTGCGAGGGTCTTTTATCCCTGCCTCAGCATATACCTGCTGTGCGGCACGTACATTCTCATCGACGTGGACATAATCATAATCCTGCCTCATGGAACCTTGACGGGCTCCGGCGCTGATGGCCAGCCCCTTGATGTAGACAGGATCGCTTCTGAAATTCTTTGCCATATCGGCACGGGTCACTATAGCTGCTGCTGCTCCATCGCTGACACCACAGCAATCGAAGAGGCCCAGGGGCCAGGCTACGATAGGTGCCTTTATCACCTGCTCCACCGTAAGTATGTTGTGAAAATGAGCCTTGGGATTCAGACTTCCATTATAGTGGTTCTTCACCGCAATCTCAGCAAGAAGTCTCTTACCCTCATCACGGTCTATATTGTAGTGGCTGAAGTAGCGGGTTCCCAGATAGGCAAAAGAAGCCGGGGCGCTGTAGCCTGAACCGATGGCCGAGCTTCCATCGGTATTGTCTCCGACGATTGCCGGGCCCTTCACTCCCGTCTGCCCCGAATCTTTGAGCTTCTCAACACCGATAGCCAGTGCGATGTCACATACGCCTGCTGCAATGGCATAGCTTGCAGCTCTCAGAGCTTCAGAGCCTGTGGCGCACATGTTTTCCACCCTCGTGATCGGGATGTATTGCAAGCCCAAAGGCGCAAGAGTCATTGCACTCATTCCGGAAAATACCGTCCCTATCCAGGCTGCCTGTATCACATTCGGTTCGATGCCTGCGTCCTGAAATGCCTCATAGGCAGCTTCGACAAGCAAGTCCTCCACGCCCATATCCCATCGCTCCCCGAACCTTGTGCAGCCCATGCCCACAATTGCAACTTTATCTTTAATGCTCTCCATTGAAATAGCTCCTAAGTTTTTTAAAAGCTTCTTTATAGGTCTTATAGGGCCTATATGACCTATTGGACTTATTAAAAAAACCGGCTTTAAATCGGTTTTGCCTTCCAGAAGTAGTTTACTATGCCCTTCCCCTGAGAGAGCTTCCTGAAAGTCATTTCCACTGCCATACCGGTTGAGACCCTGGTAAGATCATAATCTGTAAGTTCACATATCAGCCTGCCGCCTCCGTCAAAATCAATGACGCCATTAAGAGCCGGAGGATTCAGCGTTGGCTGTAATTGATCTATGGCATAGGTAAAAAGTTTTCCTGTTTTATCGGAGAACTTGTAATTCTCAAAATCGTCCTTTGCCTGGCATGTCACACAGATTCGTGAAATCTGGCCGATAGGATGGATTTGGGGTGTCCCGCACTTCCTGCACTTTGCCCCGTACAAGGCTCTGATGGTTTTACGCTCTCTCCACCGGGCAGCAAGCGACGGTTCAGCCCGTTCCGGCAGACCTGACGGCTCAACAGGAACAAGATTGCGCCAGACGAGATATCTCCCGTAGTCCACGGGAACCCTTACTGTCAGTCTGTCCTTCATCAACAGAGCGGATTTAATCCTGGATATATTGTCGGTAACGCGAAGTATAAAAGCATCGGCGCCGTCTCCATAACCGGCAAAAAGAATCCTGTCTCCCGGTATTGCCTCCTCAAGTGCAGCCGTCAGCATGATCACTGCCGCTGCCGTGCCCGTGTTGCCGATCTGCCCGAAGAACGGCTCCTGAATCTGATCCTTAACAAAACCAAGGGTCTTCGCAAGGCCGGCGTAAGCCCTGCTGTCAGGTGCGTAAAAAACTATTTTTGTGAAGTCACCAGGTGTTAGGGAGTATTTTTCCATAAGTTCAGTAACTGTTTCCCGCATGGTGGGTATGTAGCCCGCTTCATCAATGAAACGTCCTTCTCCGGATTGGACAAAGGCGTCCTTCTCCATTCTCCAAAGATCAGTAAAATCGCTGAAGATGGAATGGGCGCCTTCGATTTCTGCTATAATATTATCCGAACCTATCATAACTGCTGCAGCCCCATCACCAAGGAGTTGCTCAAACCGTCCCTTTGGAGCGCCTATGCGGCAGTCTGAGGCCACTACGAGAACCTGGCCGGCAGAACCGCCCTTGATAGCATCAAGAGCTGCCTTCATAGCTGTGGTTCCCGCTCTCAGCGTATTGGTAAAATCAACTGTATGGCATGTTTTACGAAGATCGGCTGCACCTGCCACAAGAGCTGCACTCTGTTTTTCCTTATATGGCGCCGTAACAGTAGCCAGATAGAGGCTGTCAACATCTTTGCCGATTTGCTTCATGCAGTCCAGGGAAGCTGCCACCGCCATGGTAACAGTATCCTCATCATAGCCGGCTATCGCCTTCTCCCCTGATGCACCCCGTGTTTGCCACATCCTTCCTATTTCTTCCAGGCTGAGTCTATATCGGGGGATATAGACGCCGATCGATGTAATCCCTGCCATTTCTCCTCCTTAGTCCATCCAGCCCATGGTGTCCGGATCAATCTTTTAACCCTCCGGCGCACCCGTTCTATGGAGTGATTACTTCCTCACCTTTTAACTTCAATACCGGCTTTTTCCCTGTCCCAGGTATTTGCTGTGACGCCTGCCTGTTTGAGCAGATATTTCTGTACACGTTCAGTCGGTGTTTTTGGCAAGCTGTCCATAAACTCCACAAATCTGGGCACTGCGAAATAGGGCATCCTTTCATTAGCATATTCAATTAGTTCTTCAGGTGTTATGGTCTCGCCGGGTTTAAGAACAACACATATTTTTACCTCATCTTCCGGCATCTCAGCCTTCACTGCAACGGCTGCCGACTCAAGTACCTTCGGATGGGTATTAATGGCCCTCTCTACCTCAAATGAAGAGATATTCTCCCCTCTTCTTCTGAGAGAATCCTTCTTCCTGTCGATAAAATAAAGGTAGCCGTCGGTATCCCTTTTGGCTAAATCGCCGGTATGAAACCAGAGATTACGGCATGACTCCAGAGTCTTATCCGGCATATTATAATACTCGATCATCATGGTAAAAGGCTCTTTCGGCCGGAATACAATCTCTCCCGGCTCATCAGGCGGCACTTCATCGTCGTTGTCATCAAAAAGTTTAACCTCATAGATAGGCAACGGCTGCCCGCAAGAACCCGGTCTCCTGTCGTACAACGTCGTGTGGACCGGGATGCCTATCTCTGTCATCCCGAACCCTTCCATACATTTCAGTCCGAATCGTTTTTCAAAGTAGTCCATTACATTCTGAGGACATCCTGCTCCAAAGGCTATCTTTACCGGATTGTCAAGATCATCCGGTTTCTCCGGCTGCTTTGCCAGGATCGGTATTACTGCTCCGAGATAGTTGAACTGGGTGGCTCCGCATTTGCGGATTTCGCCCCAGAAGCGGGAGGCGCTGAATTTATCGGAAAGCACCATCTGGCCTTCTGCAAGCATTGCCGTTATTGTCGTAAGACATTGACCGTTCATATGATAAAGCGGCAGGAATGTATAGAAAATGTCGTCTTTTCCGCCCTCACGCAGCGGGAGCAACTGCTCGGCTACTGTAATCCAGAACTTGTGTGGACCCAGTGCGCCTTTGGAAAGACCGGTTGTCCCCGAGGTATATATAATGTTCTGGGGGTCCGAGGGGTAGATTTTTACCTCGACAGGTGTCTCGGGAACATTGAAGAACTCCTCAAAACTGATCAAGGGAATTTTGTATCCGACAGCTTCCTCTTCCTGGAGACCTCCCAGGACCACTACCTTTTTTACCTTTGGCAATACATCCTCTATCAGTTTAACTCGATCCAGGAATTCATGTGCGATCACAAGTATCTTCGAATCCGACTGGTCAACAATATGCCTTAAAAACTCGCCCTTGTAGGATGTATTGATGGGCACTTCTACTGCACCCATTTTTGCCGAGCCGAACCATAGATGTATGTATTCCGGACAGTTGGGGAGCATAATACTTACTTTGTCTCCCTTTGTTATCCCCTGGTTAGTAAAAGCATTTGCGCAACGATTTGCATAACGATTCATGTCGTTATAGGTGAATGACTGATCCTTGAAGCGAAGGAAAATCCTATCGCCGTTCCTTTCGGCCCTGTTCTCGATCAGCTCAGGCAGTACCTGTGGTACAGGTGTTTTTGTCATTACAATTGCCTCCTTTAAATATAAATATTCCTCAAATCATTAGTGATTCCTTAACAATAAAAAGCAGCGCTTATCTCATTTATCCATAATGAAAACCACCCCTCGGTTGCCGTCCACCCAAATCTTATCGCCGGTCCTGATCTTCTGCGTGGCTTCAACAGTTCCTGAAACACAGGGGATACCGAATTCCCTTGCCATAATAACGGGGTGAGAAAGCGCGCCGCCACCGTCAGTCACAAGTCCCTTGATGATGCCGAATACAACCATCCATGCTGTAGAGGTTCCGGGGGCAACCAGTATTTCGCCGGGTTTCAATTCGGATATTTTATCCACACTCATAATCACCCTTGCTGTTCCCTGGAAGGACCCTGGAGCACATGCGGCACCGTACAGATCGGCCTTCAATTCTTTCCTCACCACAGGAACCTGCGTGGAAACAAGAAGAGTAGGATCGCTTCGGACTATATCCTGTGCCTGACTTATGTCTCCAAAAAATGGTATCGGTTCAATCTTCATGTTCTCTTCCCAGACCTTCTTCCGCCGCTCGACGTATGGACGGAGATTGACCCTCCCCAAAGGTATGGCAGCTTTACGTATCTCGTTGGGATGGAGGAAGTAGACATCCTCGGCGTCGTCGATACTCCCGGCCTGTGCAAACCTCCTGCCGAACTCCTGGATAATCCATCGACCCATGGCCCCCACATAGCAGTCGCAGAAATAGCCATGGTCCTCACTCCAGTAGCCTGACTTCTGTGCAGCCTTTACGAGAAGACCAAAAGCCGGTCTTTGTACCTCCGGCACTCTTGCAAGCACTTCCTTCTCAGCTTCCTCACGGTCTTTGATTACGCGAATCCTTTCCACGTCGAATTTAAACAGAGGCGCGTGCATAAGGAGTTTGATCCTGCTTAGGCCAATACTCGGTTTCTCAAGCCACACCGGACTGTCGTAAGAGTGCGCCCGGTCAGAGCGCCAACCGTGTTCCAGGAGGAATTCATGATAGAGGCTGTTCCATGTTTTCCCCGCCTCAGTTGTATTCAGTTTGTCTATGAGAGCATTATCCTCAGTATTCCTGAAGGTATCTTCCAGGCCAAGTTCTACTGCCTTGCGACCGAGCTCCCACATCATCCGGCCCATTTTCATATCCTGGTTTTCAAACCCCGACATGAGTTTGTGGAAGTTCGGATCAATAGATGGCTCTCCTCCAAAGAGGGATCGCCACATCTCTTGAAGGAGACCTACTATATAAAAGGACGCCATGAGCATAATAAAATGTGTTTCCGCTTCCTTGCGGTTTATGACATAGACAAAATCGAGAAAAAACGTGAGGAGCTCTCCATCACTCAGCTTCCGTATATCTTTCCACTCCTTTAGTCCCCTCGAAGCTTTAGCCTCATTGTATATTGCGATCAATTCCGCTTTAAGGGGATCCCATACACCGTCAAAGTTTTCGAGAAAAGGTCTGATCTTTTCTCTGAAGACAGGCTCCCGCATCTTTGCCTCATCAGGAGTAGTGCGGATTGCTGTAATATAGGGATAGCCCTGCACAAATCGGGAATCCCAGCCGAAGGTTGTCGGCAGGCGCAGATCATCCGCCGCCTTTCTGATGGCATGGTAGTACCAGTACCATCCGATGCCTATGTAAGTGGGCTTCATGGGCGGTCTGCCATGGACTACGTCGCACAATAAAACACCGTATTCCTTCGGGTCTTTCTCGTCATCAAATTCAAAAAACGATAAATCATAAGCATCGTGTAGCATTGTCTTACCCCCTATTTTTTATACCGCAGCATAATAACTACGGATTACAGCAAATTCAACACATCGTTCCGACACTATCTGAAAGAGAGCATACCTACCATGAGATCGAGAACCTGATCAACCGGGGCCTGCTTTGCAATCACAACCGCGCGCGTCTGCAGCAAAACAATATTGGGGAAGAGCTTGTCTTCTGCCACAGCCCATTCAATGTCCTGAGGCAAACCGAAATGCGCCTCAAGTCTATTCGCCAGCTTCGCAATCTCCTGCAACTCTTCGTCGCTGAGACAAAAGGAACAAGCTTTTTCCGGCGAAATCTCGGCATCTTCGATCCCGCAATCTAAGCAAACCGTGGCTTTGTCCTTTCTCCCAAGAGTTCTTTCGCGGATTTCCAGCGTCTCTTTGTCTATCACCCAGCGGTCAGGCATAAGCTCACCACTGACAACACTCTCTCCAAGACCCCAGTTCGCTTCCACAATAATTTTTGATGTATCGCCTGTATTGGGATCTGCGCTGAAGGCAATCCCTGCTGATCGCGCCTGAACCATTGTCAGTACGGCCACTCCGATGGGTTCGTTGCCGAGAGTCAAACCTTTGTTAATGCAAAAAGCCAGCGATCTCTCATTGAAGGTGCTTGCCCACACTTTACGCACCTTGCCAATAAGATCATCCTTACCTTTTACATTGAGATACGTCTCATACTGGCCGGGATGGCTCACTGCACCAGCGGACCGTGTGGACACAGCCACGTCCGGAGTACATACCCGGTCGCACAGTTGGCTATAATATGACAATAGCGTGTCAGCCATCTCAGGAGGCAGGGGCTTCGACTCAACGGCCTGTCTCATGGCCCTGCTTAGAGTACGGATTCCTTCAACATCGTCCACTGCGGGCTTGTGGATTTCCAGGAGACGCGCTATCTCTCCCGCAGCCCCAGTAAGTTTCATGAACATGCCATAGGCACTCACGGATAGGCAGAACCCCTTCGGAACAGGCAGCCCTGCTTTTGTTATCTCGCCAAGGTTGGCACATTTCCTGCCTACACGTTCATTGTCCTCCTTACCCAGTTCCTCAAGCCAATAAATCCATTTATCAGACATATCATCCTCCTCTAAAACTTTCATGTATGTTGCGATTCCTTAAAAATTCCATCAAAGGCTTTAACCATTGCCTCAGCAAACTCGAAATCTTCGAGATTGCATGAAACATCGACAATCTCTACTTGCGGGTTCAGACCTTCCTTTAACGCGTCAATAAAAACCCGATCCCCTTCAGGGTCATAAAGTATGGAGCCCTCCCGATCTATTGCGGACCAGCCTTTTAAAGGGACAAAAAACTTTACCGGCCCTTTTGCTTTGTTCAACTTTTCCCTGTAAAAACCGGCAGCGTACTGCAATTCATCAGCGTTATAGCGGGTCATAGCTCTCATTTCATCCATTTTCATTACACGGGGCCTTGATACATATTTTTCCCTGTTTTTACGGGTTACGCCGCAGCCTGTAAGATTTATTGTGCAGGGAGCAAGAATCATCGGGACGCCTCTCTCGCAGGTTGCATCGAGCCTTTCCATACCGGCCGGTCTGTTTCCCTGGAAGATCTCCTCAATTAAACCTGCCGGGACTATGTCTATGACGCCATCGAAGAAACCCTGAGAGATAAGTCGGTCCATCGCCTTTTCACTAATCCCTTGAGCATGAAATGTATAAACATGATACCCCTTCTCCTCCAGTAAAACCTCAACCTGCCGGGCGCACTGCGGACAGAAGCCTATCTCTGTTATCGCCACGGCCGGATAAGGCAGAGACAAAGAATCATATGGTAAACTTTCTTCTACCATGCCCGAAATTACTCCTGCAACCTGCCCGATGGCATGGGTCAGAAGTTTGTTCATTCCTGTAAACTCCATTATTATCTGCATGACAAGGATGTCCATTGCGTCAAACCACTCTGCTGAGTAAACAGGCATGGCCGCTGACGTGGCAATCACTTTCGGAATCCCGAATGGAAGTTTCGACATTATCCTGGAGCCTATAAGCGCCATCGAGGCTCCGCCAAGGGCTACTGCGCCATCTATCTCCCGTGTGGAAAGCAGTGCTAATATCTTCTCCTGGGCTCCTTTTATCATTATCTCTGCTTTCATATGCCTGTCCCTTGAGGCCATGAATTCTTCGGTATTCTTCCCCATGAGGTCAGCAATTTCCTGCGAAGTAATGTCAGCCTGTATTGCAGAGTTGCCTCCCATGCTGAGATCCATCGTAACAGTCGTGTGTCCTCTTGAGGCTATTTTCTCTTTTAATAATTGCAAATGCTCACCCTTTGTATCAAAAGTTCCCAGAATAACTATTGTTTTTCCCATAACAGCTTCACACTCCTTTTTATAGTAGGGAACGGTCGCGACTGTTCCCTACGGCCCTCTCCCGCGAGGTGCGAGGGGATATGGTTATTGATTGTTCTGCCCATACATCTGTGCTGCTGCAGTTACAGCAGCAATCGCGGCAATTCTTTTTTTATCTTCAAACAGTCTGGAAAGTTTTTCCTCTAATGATTTCTCCCGCTCCATAATGCTCTTCATATCATCCAGCAGTGTAGTCTCGCTTTCAATAAAATGGGTTCCCAGTTTACCCTTCACAAAGCGGGGGTTTTCCATGACCGCCAGGTGGAAGGGGATATTGTTCTTGACCCCGGTGATAATGTATTCGTAGAGCGCCCGCCGCATTCTCTGTATTGCCTCATTCCTGTCACTGCCCCAGACGATAAGCTTCGCGATCATGGGGTCGTAAAAGGGCGGTATTGTATAGGAACTGTAAACCCCGCTATCCACGCGAATGCCGGTCCCTCCGGGAGCATTATAGCTTCTGATCTTGCCCGGTGTCGGCACAAAATCGTTCAAAGGGTCTTCCGCATTGATCCGACATTCAATGGCGCTGCCTTGCAGTTTCACGTCCTTCTGTGTGAGACTTAAGGGCAATCCCGAGGCGATTCGTATCCCCTCTTTCACTATATCCACACCCGTTACCATCTCCGTCACCGGGTGCTCCACCTGCACACGAGCGTTCACTTCCATGAAATACAATTTGCCATCAGAATAAAGGAACTCCATGGTTCCTGCACCTTCATAACCGACCATCCTTGCGGCGTTCGCAGCTTTTTCTCCCATCTCTTTGCGGACTTTCGGGGTGACGGCCGGAGAAGGGGATTCCTCGATCAACTTCTGATGTCTCCGCTGTATGGAGCATTCCCTCTCCCCCAGGTGAATGGCATTTCCGTGGGAGTCTCCCAGTAACTGAAACTCTATATGGCGAGGATTGGTCAGGTATTTTTCAATGTAAACATCGGCTATGCCGAAGGTGGTTGCGGCGATGGCCTGCGTCGACTCCAGAGCCTTTTCCAGCTCCTCTTCTTTCCACACGATGGTCATCCCGATTCCACCTCCACCACCGGAAGGTTTGATGATAATCGGATATCCGGTCTCCCTGGCTATGTCCTTTGCCTGCCCGAATTTAGTAACACATTCATCGGTCCCCGCCACTACAGGTACCCCAGCTCTTATCATCTCGCGGCGCGCTGCTACCTTGTCGCCCAGGAGTGCAAGAACTCTGCTCGACGGTCCGATGAACTTTATGCCCTCCTCTTCACACATCCCGGCAAACTTCGGGTTCTCCGCAAGGAAACCGTAACCGGGGTGAATCCCATCCGCTCCGCTCTCTTTCGCGACTTCAATCAGTTTTTCCATCTTGAGATAGCTCATCGTTGCCGGAGCAGGGCCAATCAAATATGCCTCATCAGCATACTTCGCAAATAATGCGTCCTTATCAGCCTCGGAATAAACCGCAACGGAAGCAATACCCATCTCCCGGCAGGCGCGCATGACGCGGATAGCTATTTCACCGCGATTGGCAATGAGAATTTTCTTAATCATGTTACACCACCACCATTAAAAGATTTTCAGGTTCAATAATTTCTCCTTCATGAGCACAAATTTCTTTTACCACTCCACCGTGCGGACAGTTGACGTGCCTTCTCATTTTCATTGCTTCAACTATTGCCACAAGATCGCCCGCTTTTACCTGGTCACCCACTTTTACTTCAAATGAAAGGACCAGCCCTGCCATTCCGGAGAGAACAGCTCCTGCAGGCAGCTTAACCGGTTTTCTCGATGTTTTGGAATCGTCCTGCTGCTGGGCTTCTGCTGTATTTTCACTCCCATCCCAGACAGGTGATATTTTGACGTTAAATACTTCCCCATCTACATCCACACTGAATTCCCTGGGAAAATCTGAAGGCACAGCGCCTGATGCCACAGGTTTTGCCATTGTTTTGACTATTTTTTTCTCAGATTTACCGTTTCTCACAGGTTGTCCCGGAATAAGCAGCTTGAGCAAAAGGTCATCATCGGAAAGATCAGCGCCAACCTCTTTACGGATTTCCTCAACGGTTTTAAGGTACCCTTCAGGCGTCCAATTGAGAAATTCTCTGGTCCTGGATAAACTCATTACCCTGTCCTTGACGTTCTGATCGACAGGGACAACAGGCTCTCCATAATACCCGAGAATATACTTGATTGCCTCATCAGTGACCTGTTTATATCTCTCACCAAGGATTACGTTCTCTATAGCCTGTGCCCCTACAATCTGCGAATAGGGCGTTGCCATTACAGGATATCCAAAATCCTTCCGTACCAGAACAACTTCCTCCAGGATTTCGGGCAGGCGCTTTTCCATACCTACTTCCCTGAGTTGTCTCGTAAGATTAGACATCATGCCGCCGGGCACCTGATGCTCAAAATGAAAGAGGTCATATTCCATAGGCATTCCAATGGGCAGACCCTCTTTTTCAGCAATTTTTCTAAAATGTTCTGAAACCTTTGCAAGAGCATCCTCATCGAGGTCCGATGTAAATCCCAAACGCTTGGCATTCTTAAGGATACTCTCTGTAGCCGGCAGAGATGTGCCGTTGGCAAGAGGCATAACAGCCGTATGCACTGTTGTAACACCCAATTTGATAGCTTCAAGATAACATTGCGGAGCAAGTCCTACATTGCAGTGAGAGTGAAATTCAATAGGCAGTCCATCACAATTCTTCAGAACAGTGGACACAAGTTTCCGGGTATCTTCAGGTGTTATGACTCCTGACGCATCCTCTATCATGATCCGATCCACACAATCCTTCACCTCTGCTATCATCCGGATTTTTTGCGCCCAGTGTTCGCTTGTATGGACAGGGCTGGAGGTATACATGAGAGACGGCACAATCTCGGCGCCTTCGGCCTTGGCCAATTCTGCAAAGTAGCGGAACCTTTCCATATTCTCCTGGTAATCGCATATCCAGAAACTTTTTACTCCATTGGCAAGCGATCGCTTGATCCAGAGACTGATGATATCACGGGGAGTGCTCAGATCGAAGGAGGAGAGGCTTCCTGTCTGGTAAGACCCGCGGAGAGGTGTTCCGGTTATCAACTTAGAAAGTATCCGCATTCTCTCCCAGGGATCCTCATTGAGGTTACGCACCTGTATTGTAAACGCCTGACTGCCTACCACTGTAATGGCTTTATATCCGACCTTATCCATTATCTCCGCAATAGGGGTAATATGGTCGGTCCTCATAATATAGCCCCACAGACTCTGTTGCGCATCCCGTATGGTCTGATCGACAAATTCTATTTTATTCATGTTGTTATAGCCCTCCTCTCTTTGGATTTCTTCTTCTTACTTCTGTTTCCTTATCAACCTTAAGTATCGAGTAGTTAAAGATCGCTAAAATATGTTGCTCCATATCATTTAAGATATTTTCGTCTAATCAATGTATACGATCAATACAAACTTTCTAACAAATTCATAAGCTGTCAAGATTATCCTGGCGTTAAATCAGCAAGCATAAAATTAGATTGACTCATTATTTACAATGGTTTAGAATCCGAGGATGAAGCCACCCCAAGTCAATCTTCAGCATATAATTTCCTTTTACTATGTGGCCAAAGAAAAAAGCTTCAGCGACGCCGCAGAAAAGCTTTTTGTCACACAACCTGCTGTGACCCAACAGATAAGGACATTGGAGGTTCAATTCGGGATAAAACTTGTCAATATAAAGAAGAAGCGCGTTTACCTCACCAAGGCAGGAGAAAAACTATTCATCTATGCGGAAGAGCTTCTTGACCACGCAATAATTGTTGAAAACTTCCTGAAAAGTTACAGATTGAACAACCTGTATATAGGGATTGCAGGGACAATGATGCTGTATCTTATGGGTATTATCGATAAACTAAAAGAGCTCTATCCGTCTGTCCAGGTGACGGTTAGAGAAGGACCTTCCCGGGTTCTTGCGGAGGAGTTGCTCGACTTCAGGCATGACATATGTCTTGTCGGTCCATTATCCAATCTTAGCGAAAAGCTCAATGTTTTTCACATCCCCAAGGTCGAAAAGCTGGTTTTCACAGCAAGTCCCGAGTACCGGTTGGCAGTTGAACCGCCGATAAAATGGAAAGATCTGGCCTGTCATCCCCTTATCATTCAGCCTGAAGGATCTGTGGCGTATGAATTAATCCTTCACAATTTCAATATCAGAGGATTTAAACCTCAGATCGGCGCTGAAGTTGACAATATTGAGTTCGCAAAGACGTTGGCGAAGCAGAAAAAAGGGATAGCTCTGATGTTTTTGCCGAACATAAGGGAAGAACTCGCCAATGGCACACTTAAAATCATTCCTGTCGAGGGTGGCGATATCCGGCTTGGGATCGACGTTCTTACAAACAAAGAAGCAGCCTCATCAGCAGTTACAGAGGCTTTTTTCAGGATCATAAAGGAACATTTCAATTACGTTTTGTCTGAAGGTTGATGCTTATTGTTTCGAGTTTTATCATGTATGGTAAAAGTGCGCCGGGCACAGACGGCCCCTATTCCCGGACCTGTGTAATAATCCATTTTTTGACCACTGTTGCATTGCAAAGCTTATTATCTTGAAAACAATACCTTTAAACTGTTATTTTCTATAAGTTATGGAATTATTCAAAGATTCTGAATTTCAGGAAAAAGATTCTCGAAAACCGCTTGCAGACAGGATGAGGCCAAGGGGTCTCGATGCCTTTGTCGGCCAGGGGCATATCCTCGGAAAAGGAAAACTCCTTAAGGTACTCCTTGAAAAAAAGGATGTACCTTCTCTCATCTTGTGGGGGCCAAGCGGCGTCGGGAAAACAACAATCGGTTGGATTATCGGTAAAGAGCTGAATCTTCCTTTTATATCATTAAGCGCCGTAAATATAGGGATAAAGGAAGTCAAAGAGGCTATACAAAAGTCAAAACTGCATAAAATTATCCTTTTTATTGATGAATTCCACAGATTCAACAAACTACAGCAGGACACATTTCTCCCACATGTTGAAAACGGCGACATAATCCTCATTGGCGCAACAACGGAAAATCCCTCTTTTGAAATTATCTCCCCGCTCTTATCACGGATGAAAGTATTAACATTAAATCCACTTACCGTTGCCGAAATGGTTATTATTATAAAAAGAGCATTAAAGGAAGACGTTGAACTAAAGGCATCATCCCTGCAAATTGATGAACACATTATGGAAGAGCTTGCTCTTTTAGCCAATGGTGATGCGAGAAAGGCGCTCAATCTCCTGGAAGTATGCTTCAAGATGGTAAAAAAGGCAGGAAAAGACGAATCGGTTATTAATCGCGATGTGCTGAAAGAAGCATATCAGAGGAATATTGCAGTATATGACAAAAAAGGCGAGATGCATTACGACCTTATCAGCGCATTCCATAAAAGCATGAGGGGTTCCGACCCGGATGCAGCCCTTTACTGGCTTGCACGTATGATCGAAGGCGGTGAAGATCCGTTATACATTCTCAGGAGAATGGTACGTTTCGCATCGGAAGATATAGGCAATGCCGATCCTGATGCATTGACGCTTACTATCTCGGCAACAGAAGCTTTCAAATTTATCGGCCCGCCGGAAGGTTATCTTGCCATTGCACAGGCCTGTATATACCTTTCATTGTGCGAGAAAAGCAACGCCGTTTATAAAGCATACAGCAGGGTGAGCAAGGATGCAAGAGGCCTGCCTGAGTACCCTGTACCCATGCACATAAGAAATGCGCCAACAAAGCTCATGGCGGAGCTTGGCTACAGTGATGGCTATCTCTACCCCCATGATTTTGATGGCGCAATCGTAAAACAGTCGTACTTTCCTGACGAGATGAAAAACAAGAGATACTACTATCCGACAGACAGAGGCTTCGAAAAAAGACTGAAAGTATTTTTAGAAAAAGTGAGAGGAATATACAGCAAAAGCAGCGGTTAGATGTATTTCAAAAAGACTATTTATTATATTTACTTAGAACAATCAGTAAATCGACACTCACTCCCACAAACCTCTTCTGTGCGTCTTAGCTTCCCACTGTGCCTTCAGAAGTCTTTTATAATACTTCACATTTCGTGATGCATTAACAACATTGGCATATCCGGCCTTCACTATCTCTTCATTCAACATTCTTCCATCATCCAAAAAAACATAACCTAAGAGTTCTCCCCGTGCATCTCTGGTCTCAATATCGAATTCTATGGTTACAACATCTCCTTTTTTAACAAGACTTTTCATAAATCTGTCGGCATCTATCCCTATTGAAATAATAGTTACCAGATTCTCTCCACTCTCCAGAGCTTCGCTTTTGGCTTTTCTGCTTAGTCTGTTTTCAGGAGCATCTATACCAATAAGTCTTACAAATTCGGTCTTATTACCATAATGAACCTTAATGGTATCGCCGTTCACTACACGAATAATGCCAACAAATTTTCGCGCCTCAAAGGCGTCATACTGTGTTTGCAATAATGCAGCATCCTGATTCTTAAGGGTTAAATCCTCTACCTGTACATTACCATCTTTCACAGGGCCGCTATCCAATGGTTGACTGATAATATTTTCCGCATGTATGGTAGAATTTAACACAAATAAAACGACAACAACTGCAATATATAATCTGATTGATAATAATCGTATCATTTAAGCCCATCTTAGCCATGTTCATAAATTAATACCATAAACAACCATAATAGTTTAAACATGGCTTTGTTTAATTGCTGAAATATTATAGCAGAAGAGTGCTGCGGGGTACAGAGATAAGTGATGCCTGTTTTTATATCTTCAATTATCTACATTTATCTTTTGAGTATGCTGTTATTTTCTGTATAATATAATTAAAATAAATATGACAGATAAAACATTTCTTGAAATCTTAAAAAAATATGAACAGCATCATGTGCTGGGTCACTATCATACCCTGCCCTCTGAGAAGCAAAACTTGTTTCTGAAAAACCTCAATAAATTGGATATCGATCTCATATTTTCATTATATAAGGCTTTTTCCGATAAACAAGACCTTTCACACCATCTTAAAAACATTAAACCTGCTGAAATCATCTCAATTCCTGAAACACCTGAAGAAAAAGCTTTTTACGAGAAAGCGCGCGCTTTGGGAGAATCATTAATCCGGGATCAAAAAGTGGCTGTTTTAATTGTTGCAGGCGGTCAGGGATCAAGGCTCGGTTTCGAAGGACCGAAAGGTACATTCCCTGCTACACCGATTAAGAAAAAAACATTATTTCAACTGTTTGCCGAATCAATAAAAGCTACCATCGAAAAATACAACACTTACATGCCTCTGTTGATAATGACCAGCTATGAAAACCACAGAGATACAATAAACTATTTTGAGTCTCACGATTATTTCGGCCTCAAAAAAGACACGGTACGGTTTTTTATGCAAGGCATGATCCCGAGTATTACACCTGAAGGGAAATTAATTCTTAAAGACGAAACCAATTTGTTCGCAAATCCCGATGGTCATGGCGGGTCCCTTAAAGCGCTCCATGATTCAGGCATGCTCCGTGATTTGATAAAAAAAGGTTTTACAGAACTTTTTTACTGTCAAGTGGACAATCCTCTTGTTAAAATAGCTGATCCTGTTTTTCTTGGTTACCACGCAATATCAAAGTCCCAGGTATCAACAAAGGTTGTCAGACGAACGAATATTGATGAAAAAGTGGGTATTTATCTATCAATAGATGGGAGGGACGCGATTGCCGAATACAGCGACTTACCTCCTGAATTTTTGGCCGCCCTTGATGAAAATGGCAATATACGCTATTGGGCAGGGAACACCGCAATTCATGCATTCTCCCTTGAATTTATTAAACACATAAACCATCGCGGCTATGCAGTTCCTCATCATCGCGCGCGTAAAACAGTTGAAATCAAAGACAATATGGGTTTATTAAAAAATTCTGATACATGGAAATTCGAAACATTTGTATTTGATACAATCCCTCTTGCAGAAAGAACATGTTGTACGGAAGTGGTTCGCGAGGAGGAATTTTCTCCGATTAAAAACAGTGATGGGGGTGATTCTCCGGACACAGCTCGCATTGCTATGAATAATTTGCACAAGAGCTGGCTTGAAGATGCAGGAGTTAAAATACCGCCCATGACCCAGGTGGAGATAAGTCCGCTTTTCGCATTGGATAAAGAGGAATTTAAAGAAAAGATAAAAGGGAAGAAGCTCCAAATAAAAGGAGATACTTATTTCGGATGAAGCAACCGTGGGTTATCAGTTTACTGAAATTACAGCAGAATATGATTCTATTCAATAGCATTCTTATTTCTTATTTATTTTATGACGGGTTTTCCGACCGTTTATCTTTAGCAACCGCAATAGAGATTGTTTAAGAATTTCAACGGTAAAGGGCTTTTGAATTACAGTCCCTATACCTATGGCTTCCGCCTCTGTAATGATATTTTGATTGCCATAGGCTGTAATAAGCAACTTCAATATACTGCGATTAGATTCCTGTATCAGTCTGAAAAATTCAAGGCCATCCATACCAGGCAAACGGTAATCTGCAATTATGGTCTGATAATCCTGATTTTTTAAAGCCTCCAGCCCTTCTTCGGCAGTTTCACATACGGTTAAAAAGCATCCTTCTCCTTCAAAGAACATGGCTAAGGAATTTCTTATCCACTCATCGTCGTCTATAAGCAGTATTTTAGTCTTTCTCAGTTCTTTAAAAAGTTCCATTTGTTCTGCACTCAGACGGTTTTTATTTTCATTTAATTGTTCCGTTCCATAGCTTTTTTTCTCTCAATAGGCTTTGACATTTGGATTGTAAAGCTATTACTATCAGGACACCCCCCCTCGTCTAAAAAAACGAGGGGGGGTCCCACGAAGGGAAATATTATAAAATCACGCTGAATTTTACCGCAGCTACAGCCCCTCAGGTATTACACTCTTAAATTCAACTATCTCCATCGAGCAGGGCGTCGGTACAAGCTGACCTCTGCCGAGCCTTATCCAGAGCTGTTCCGGATATTTTGCTGCGTCTTTTGA
>Ga0074195_1002287_pt1 | contig 22131 bp, 20 predicted proteins | sample EPASupsiteHSE623_FD_64525 | JGI IMG/M metagenome (GOLD analysis project Ga0074195, IMG submission 64525) | Bioremediated contaminated groundwater from EPA Superfund site, New Mexico - Sample HSE6-23 | ecosystem: Environmental > Aquatic > Deep subsurface > Groundwater > Contaminated ...
TGACGTTTGCGCGTTGTAACCCGCTCAAACAGGCCCAGATCCTGGCGACCCCGCAGCTGGCGCGGATCGGGGCCGGGAATGTGCCGGGGGGTCACGAGTATCTGCGTCAGTTCGAGCGGATGACACAGATACTGGTGACACCCCAGCTCATGCCCGACGGCGTCGAGGTGACCGCGACGGTGCGTTGCGTGTCGCGGACCGGCGTGGAGATGGAGGCGCTCACGGCGGTATCCGGCGCGCTCCTGGCGGTCTACGACATGTGCAAGAAGGTTGATCGCCGTATGGCGTTCGAACGGATAGAACTCATCGAGAAGACAAAGGAGGCGCTGTGAAAGGGCATGTGATCGGGCTCCATATCTCCGAAAAGAAAGGGACCGTGAAAACGGCGGTCGGCGCGGTCGAGTTCACCGCGCTGGGGATCGCCGGCGATGCCCATGCCGGCAACTGGCACCGGCAGGTGAGCCTGCTCGACGCCGAGGCGGTGGAACGGTTCATCGCGACGTCGGGAACGACCGTGGCGCCGGGCGAGTTCGCCGAGAACGTGCTGCTCACGGGGATCGATCTTACGCAGGTCGCGCCGCTCGATCGTCTCATCATCGGTGCGGTGGAACTCGAGATAACGCAGATAGGGAAAGAATGCCATGGCGGCGGCTGTTCCGTTTCACAGCGGCTCGGCGAATGTCTCATGCCCAAGCAGGGGATCTTCGCCCGCGTCATCACGCCGGGTGCCGTGACGGTGGGCGATAAGGCCGAACTCATCCAGCGGATGTTCACCATACATGTGGTGACGCTCTCGGACCGCGCCGCGGCGGGCGAGTATGAGGACCGCTCCGGTCCGCGCATTGCCGAGATGGTCGCGGCCCATTTCGCCGGGACGCGCTGGCATCTGGTCATCGACCGTACCGTTCTTCCCGATGAACCGGAGATGCTGGAAAAGGTGCTGGAACAGGATCGCGACGATCAGACCGACGTGGTCATCACCACCGGCGGCACCGGCATCGGTCCGCGCGACATCACTCCCGAGGTGATACTCGGCCTGACCGATATCGAGATCCCCGGCATCATGGAATATATCCGCGTGAAATACGGTGCCGACAAACCTTCGGCGCTCATTTCGCGCAGTATCGCCGTGGTCATGGGCGATACGCTGGTCTTTGCCCTGCCGGGCAGTGTCCGGGCCGTCGAGGAGTACATGACCGAGATACTCAAGGTGTTGGAACATTCCGTCCTGATGCGCCATGGTCTGGGACATTGATCTGGGCGACCTTATCCGCCGGCTTATCGGTAAGCCGCGCGTTCTGAAACCCACCCCCGTGCCGCCCATGCCCGCCGACTGGAAACTCACCTACGACGATCTCGTGGCCGAGATGAAGGCGGGGAAGCGCGCCTCCGTCGGTCGCGCCGAGATGGAGTGGGCGAAGGAATACGAACGGAGTCTTATTCCTGCCGATATGCGTTTTCCGCAGAAGGGCGATCTGTACGAATCGCTCGTTGATCAAACGGTCGAATACATCACCGCGTGGGCGGCACCCTACAGCGGCGGCGGCACCGGCACGCTTTTCAAAGGGGAACAGGTGTGGATACATTCCGCGCCGCGTGATGAGAAGCCCATCGGCGAATATGCCCTGCCGGTAGAATACAAAGAGCTTGAAGAACGGATGGTCCCCGAATCGGAGCGCACCTCGTCCAAGTACGGCGGCTTCTATTTCTACTTCACCACCATCGAACTCAACACCAACTTCAAACTCGTCGGCACCGGGTTCAAGGGGAAGAAACGGTAATCCATAGTTCTTTCTCTTGTATCTTTTCCCTTGACAGATAGTGGTTTACCTCCTCAGGGATTTCTTGATTTGACACCTATCTAAAGCTATCATGACCCGATATTGACGAGACGTGTTAATGGGGAAGTGCGTGGGATTGTCTTTGGACAGGCTTACTCGCCTTGCTTCCATCTGTTTAATGTTTCTGATACTTTGTCCTCGTTTTCTAATGTGCGCACCCTTGCCGGTGAATATCCCTGATATTATGGATGAGGTAGGATTCGTTACCCCTGAACAGTTGCGTAGAGCATCGGAGAATCTACGTAAACTGTTCGATCAGTCCGAGGTATTTCATGTTATCCCCGATGAACGTGTCGATACCATCGTCTTTTCATTGGCATGCGATAATCGTGTCTGTTCCGTGGCGGCCGAGTGGTATTCTCCGGGGTGGGAAAATCTGATCAAGAGAGGGCAAGAACCATTTGTTTCTTTGAAGATAAACACTATTTCCGATGCCCTGAATAAAGTTGCCCATCAATTTATCCAACATCGAAAATTCAGTCTTGCTATGAGCCAACCCCGCGGAGCTGCGGTATCTTCGTCGTTAAGGGACCTCTGTACATTCGGGAATAGTGACGCTTGTGCAATACTTGCTTATGTGGCTGAACGGAAAAATAAAGAAAAAGAAGCGATAGGTTTCTTTCAGGAGGCTTGCAAACAAGGCGACATCAGCTCGTGTACAAATTATGGCTATAAGTTGTCACGAGGGGAGGGGATAACTGCCGATAAGAAAGCAGCAAATAAAATATTTGATTCTGCCTGTGACCGTGGCGATGACCGGGCCTGCCATAACCTGACGGGGAGTAAAAGCTATGCGGTCGAAAAATCAGCAACCGCATTTTGGGGCTTTGGTGGAGTTGCTCTGGTGGGAAGTGGAATAATTGCATTTGTATGTAATGGAGGCCCCGAATCTGATTTTGGGGACAATCCCCATTTATGCCCTGACCAACTACTCAAGCCTGTGGCGGCTATAGGTGCGGGAGGATTGCTTTTTGTTATCATCGGGACATTGATATATACCCTTTCTCCGGCCGAGCTACAACGCTGGGATGCTGTCGATGTATATCTTGATGAAAATGGGGCTATGGTAAAAGTAAAACTTGATCGTTTTTTTGAGTAAGGATGCCAGCGTACTCTTTGATATCGAACTCTCTATCTTACCATTGACAACCAATCCGCCGTCGCTATAACAAAGGCAGTGCTTTTTCAGGAGGAGCGCGATGCCGATCTATGAATATCTGTGCGCCGGATGTGGCAAACACTTCGAGGTGACGCAGAAGATGTCCGACGCCCCGCTCACCACCTGTGAGTCATGCGGCGGCAAACTCGAAAAGCAGGTGTCGCTCGGCGCCATCGTCACCAAAGGCGACGCCCCCGCATGCCCCGCCGGCACCAGATCCTGTTGCCCCGGCTGTACCCACAACCACCACTAGTCCATCCATCCAGCCCCTTGTCAAAGGGGCTTTGACGGGATTTGTAAAACGGGCGGGGTTTACCTATACCTGCTGTTTATACTGAAATTGTGGACGAGCCCCATAAGGATGCTGTTGGCCAGAAGCGCCGAGCCGCCGTATGAGAAGAACGGCAGCGGTATGCCGACGACCGGCAGAACGCCGCTCACCATGCCGATATTGATGACCACCTGCAGCCACAGAAGCGAGACGGTGCCGATCACCACCAGCGCCATGAATTTATCGCGAACGAACACGATCACCTCGATCGAGCGGTAGAACAGAAGCAGATAGAGCCCCAGCAGCAGCATGCACCCCGAGAAGCCGAACTCTTCGGCGTAGACCGAGAAGATGAAATCGGTATGATGCTCCGGGATGAAGCGGAGTATGTTCTGCGTCCCGGCATTGTATCCTTTGCCGGTGGTGCGGCCCGATCCGACCGCGATCATCGATTGTTTGGTGTGGTACTGACTGGTGCGGCTTTCATCGCCGGTGTCCTGCCACATCATCGTGACTATGGCGGTGACGCGCCGTTTCTGATAGTCGGCCAGTACGAATTCCCACAGGAGCGGCGCCGATACGATAGCGATGATGACCAGTGCGACGAGCCGTTTCCGGTTTATCTTGGTCGAGAAGATGATGATGAGCGATACCGCGCCCAGAAGAAGACTGGTCCCGAGGTCGGGCTCGGCATAGACGAGCATCATGGTAAGCAGAACGGCGACCGTTTCTGGGATGAGATCGCGCAGTTTATAGCCGTCCTGTAGGGTCGGTTTCTGGTTGAGCCGGTAGCTGAGGAACAGGATCAGGGCGACTTTGGCAAGTTCGGAGGGCTGGAAGTTCATGAAGCCGAGGTCGAGCCACCGGTAGGCGCCGCCGACCTTTTTGCCGATGATGAGGACGAGGAAGAGGAACAGGAGACTCACCAGATAGAGCGGTATGGCGAGATTCTCCCAGGTACGGCGGGAACGGTAGGTGATGACGAGGAACGTGGTCGCCGACAGGGCGATCCATACGAGCTGGACATAGAATTTCTGGGGGTTGTAGGAAAGTGCGCTCGAAAGGGTCGTCAGGCCGAGTCCGAGTATGCCCAAGAGCGGTAGAACGATGAGCAGGTCGAGCCGTCGCTGATTCATTCCTCTACCCTTCCGCGGTAATAGTACGATTTCAGGAGCCGGTAGACGATGGGGGCGGCCGCCTCGGCGCCGTGGGCACCGCTCTCGACGACCGCAACAGCGACGATCTCGGGCCGTTTATAGGGGAAAACGGCGGCGAAGAGGGCGTCGTCGGCCGTCATCGATCGCCGATCCTCGTCGAGGAAGTCGATCAGCTTGCGTTCCGATTTCGATATGATCTGGCTGGTGCCGGTCTTTCCGGCGGCGGCGGGGAGCGTGTGGTCGACATAGTAGTAGGCGGTGCCGCCCGCTTCGTTGGTGACCCCCCAGAGCGCCCGCATCACTTCGAGCCGGTTCTTCTCTTTGATGTCGAGCACACGGAGCACCTCCGGTTCTATCGGCGTGCGGCGCCCCTTGTTGTCGATGAGATAACTGCCGATCTTGGGGCGGATGACGATGCCGCCGTTGGCGATGGCCGCGTAGACCACGGCGAGCTGCAAGGGTGTCATGCGGATGTCGCCCTGTCCGATGGCGAGGTTCATCGTGTACCCTTTGTTGAGTATCTGGCCGCGGTGGTTGAAATCGAACCATTCCATCGTCGGGAGGATGCCGTCCTCTTCGCCGGCGAGATCTATGCCGGTCTGACGGCCGACATTGAACAGACGCGCGAATTCGGTCAGCCGGTGATGGCCGAGCCGCTCCGAAAGGTTGTAGAAGTAGATGTCGCAGCTTTCCTTGAGCGCCCGATAGAGCGCGGTGTGGTTGTGTCCCCACTTGTTCCAGCAGCATTTCATCTCGGTATCGAACCAGAGGCAGCCGGTGCAGAGGAACGAGGTATAGGGCGATATGACGCGGTACTCGAGTCCCGCGAGCGCCGGAATGACCTTGAAGGTCGATCCGGGGAAGAACGATGCCTGCACCGCCTTGTTGGTGAGCGGTTGCAGGATGCTCTCCGAGTATTCGAGCCAGACCCCTGCCGGGATCCTTTTTCCCGATAGGAGATTGGGATCGTAGCTGGGACTGGAATAGAGGGCGAGGATGTCGCCGGTGCGTATGTTCATGACGACCACCGCGCCGGTCTGATCGCCGAATGCCGCCGCCGCCTCCTCCTGCATATAGGAGAGGATACTTGTCTGTATCGAGGTCCCTTTGATCGCCGGGACCGGGTCGGGCATCTCGGCAGAGAGCATGTCGGGGGTGTCGATGCGGCGGCCGATATAGTCGATGACGTGCCAGGTCTCGCCGTAGGTGCCGTGCAGTTCCTTCTCCCACGCTTTTTCGAGCCCCGTCTTGCCGATGAAGCTCTCGGCATCATAGTCGGGATAGCCGGCCAGTTCGTTCTTGGAGACGCGGGCGACATAGCCGGTGACGTGCGCCTCGTCGGTCCCGGCGGGATAGTTGCGCCGGTAGAACGACGATATGCGGGCCCCCGGTATGTCGGTGAGGTAACTCGATAGGCGCAACATCTCCTCTTTGGGTATCTCGTCCTTGACCGTGACCGGTACATGACGGCAGCGGCCGCGACAGGTCATAAGATATTCGACCAGTTCGGTCGCCTGCGTGTCGGGCAGCGACAGCGCCGATGCGAGCTTCATGACGCTCTCTTCCGGCTCATCCTCCTCGGTGAAAAGGATGGGCAGTATCTGGATGCGGAACTGCGCCGTGGTGGTCGCCATCACCTTGCCGTCGGCGCTGAGGATGTCGCCGCGCGCCGGGAATATCTTCTCGCGCAGAAGGTAATTGCCGCGCGACCGCTGGAAGTTCTCTTCCCCTTTATATATCTGAAGGTATGCCAGTCGCGTGGCGATGAGCAGCAGTGTCAGCAGTATCGCGCCGAGTATGAGGCGCGACTTTTCGGTGATGTTGCGGACCTCTTCCTGCTGGTTGAGTATCCTCATAGCCAGCTGTCCCGGGTGTAGAGCGCATCGACCGCCTGCCGGCGGAAGATGAAGAGCGCCACGACGGCCGCCAGATTCGCCATGACCGAGAGGATCAGATCGGTCGCCCGGAAGTCGCCGGTGAAGGCGAAGCGGTAGATCGTGACGTCGGCGCTGACGATGATGCTGGAGAAGACGGTCATGAACAGCAGTACGACCGACAGATCGAAGGTGGTCACCTCGAGCGAGATCATGTTGAACAGGTAAAGCTGGACGAAAAGAAGGACGATGAACAACACCGGCAGGTCGTGCGCGAGCAGGGCGAAGAGCACCGCATTGAGAATAACGATCAGCAGTCGCCGGGCGGTCCGTTTCTCGTAGCATACCACCGCGAAGAAGAAGGGGAGGTGGGGAAAATAGTGAAAAGGTATGTTGAAGAGATAGAGGATGAAAGAAATGCCGATGAACAGGGCGGAGAGGCCGAAATAGAATTTAGGGGAGAAGCTTTTCATCGGCGAATGATCCCCCGGCGATGATGAACAGGTGGTTGAGCTTTCCCTTTTTGAACAGCGGCAGCGCCTCGCCTTTGTAGAACAGGATGTTGGTCTCGTCGTCGGTGAGCGCACCGATGACGCCGATGGGTATGTAGGGGAGGCTGTAGTTCTCGCTGAGGTTCGCCGAAAGCATCTTCATGCCGGTCGCCGGCGGGGTGTTGCAGACCTTTTCAAGGAACTGTATCGAGAGCGTCTGTCCGTTGCCGCGCAGTATCGCGGTGCACTCTTCGCGCGACTCGAGCACCGCCGGGAGACTGAAGTTGCGCGAGGTGATAAGCTCCACCTCGGCGTGGTTGCGGCCGAACGACTTCACGAGTCCCACCAGCCCCATCGACGAAACGGCGGGAGCGTTCTGTGCCAGGTGCTTCGCGGACTGTTCGTCGTAGTGTATGGTGATGCGGGTGGGGGTGGCGGCTGAATAACTGAGGATGCGCGCCGGGATGATGGCGTAGCGGCTGTAGGTATCCTTGATCTTGAGGAGCTTCGAGAGTTCCTCGTTCTCGCGTTTGATGCCGTCGTTCATGATCAGCTGGAGCCGGAGCCGCGCGTTCTCCTCTTCGAGTGCGATGTTGCGCTCTCCCACCTGTCGCAGGTCGCCGAGTATCGAAAGGGTGCGCGCTATCCGGTCCAGTTCGGTGTCCACGGCGACGCGGGCGTCGCGGACATAAGAGATGCGCCAGAACCATTCGCTCACTGCGCCGGGCAGGAAAAACGCCGCCGCCGCAAGCAGGGCGAACGAGAGGATGAAAAGGTTTCGTTTCAGCAAATCAGGTCAGAGAAACGGTCCGTAAGAGATCTATGTCCTCAAGGATCCGGCCGATCCCGACGACGACCGATTTGAGCGGATCCTCCGCGATGATGACGGGAAGGTTCGTCTCTTCGCGCAGAAGGATGTCGAGGTTCTTCAGCAGTGCGCCGCCGCCGGCGAGCACGATCCCCTTGTCGACGATGTCGGCCGCGAGTTGGGGCGGGGTCTTCTCAAGCACCGATTTGACCGCCTGCACGATGCCGCCGACGCATTCCGAAAGGCTTTCGCGGATCTCCTCCGAATTCATTTCGATGGTCTTGGGTATGCCGGCCACCAGATCGAGTCCCTTGACCTCGGTGAATTCTTTCTTCTCCCCGGGGAAGGCGTTCCCGATGGTGCATTTTATCTGTTCGGCCGATTTGAAGCCGATCTGCAGATTGTATTTCTTCTTGATGTAGTTCGTGATCGCCTCGTCCATCTTGTCGCCCGCGATCTTGACCGATGCACTGCAGACGATGCCGGCCAGCGATATGACCGCCACCTCGGTGGTGCCGCCGCCGATGTCGACGATCATGTTGCCGGTCGGTTCGGTGACCGGCAGGTGGGCGCCGACCGCCGCCGCCATGGGCTGCTCGACCAGGAACACTTCGCGGGCGCCCGCCGATGCGGCCGCCTCTTTGACGGTGCGCTTCTCGACCTCGGTGATGCCGTAGGGGACGCCGATGGCGATGCGCGGCTTGATGAACGAGCCTTTCTTGTAAGCATGCTTGATGAAGTAGCGGATCATCTGCTGGGCCACGTCGAAGTCGGCGATGACGCCGTCCTTGAGCGGCCGGATGACCTCGATGTTGATGGGCGCCTTGCCGATCATCTCCTTGGCCGCCTTGCCGACGGCGAGGACCGACTTGGCCCCGCGGGTATCCTTCTGGACCGCGACGACGCTCGGTTCGTTGGCCACGATACCCTCGCCCTTGACGTAGATAAGGGTGTTGGCGGTCCCGAGATCTATCGCGATATCACTGGTGAAAAAGGAAAGCATTCGATCGATCCACATGGCGTATCCGGTGGAAAAGTTGACAAAAAACTGAAGGATTATACCGGCAGGGGAACTCAAGTCAACAATAACCTTATATATTTTAACACAAGCAATATTCTTGCCGAAGCCGTCGCTTTGCACTATACTGACGCGTCGAAAATGGAGACCCGAGAATGGTCGGTCCGCTCAGACAGGAGCTTGCGCTCAAACAGACCCAGACGCTCAACATAACGCAGGAGATGCGTCTGCGTATCGAGCTGCTCCAGAAGAATATGCTCGACCTGCGCGAAATGCTCATGCAGGAGACCGAAGAGAATCCGTTCCTCGAAATAGAAGACTGGGGCGACGACGCCGACGGCGACGACGAGGTCCGCACCCCCACCGAGGTCGCCTCCGATCAGGGCATGGCCGAAGGTGCAGTTGCGGAGCCGGAGCGGCAGGCGCCGCTCGAGGGAGAGGAACATTCTTCGACGATGTCGGACCTGCTTGCCGAGTTCGACTGGCGCACCTATCAGGAACACAGCGGCAACAACTTCGGCGATACGCGGGTGCGTCGCCGCAACGACGACAGCGAGGATTTCTCGTTCGAGGATACCCTTTCGGAGGAGGAGCCGGTGACGCGCCGCCTCGATATGCAGGTGGCCGCCGCCGAGTACCCGGAACATATCAAGGAGATCATGACCTATATCATCTATAACCTCGACGGCCGGGGATTCCTGCGTGAATCGGACGAAGAGGTGGCGCAGGATCTGGGTGCCGCGGTCGATGATGTGCGGTATGCCCGCAGCGAGTTGCGTCAGGCCGATCCCGAAGGGACCGCTTCGCGCGATCTGGCCGACTATCTCCGGTTCATGTTCACCGCCTCGTCGGTCGCTTTGACCGATCCCGATCTGTACGACATCATCGGCAAGGTCGTCGCATCGCCCGAGCTGCTCGATATCCTCATGAAAAAAGAGTTCGACCGTCTCTGCCGCGAACTGGGCATCGGTAAACAGGAACTTGGCGCGGTGCTGGCGGTCATGAAGAGGATTGCTCCGTATCCTTTCTTCGGCTATGAACAGTTCCGCCCCGAACATGTCATTCCCGACATCCATGTTTACCTGGTGGAGGGAGAGGTCATCATTGAAATAGAGAAGAAGTTCATCCCCTCGATCCGGCTCAATCGCGAACTCTACGAACAGGAGATAAAAGGGGTCAAGGATAAAAAGAAGCGCGAATTCATGAAGGAACGCTTCCGCGCCGCCGAATGGCTGGTCAAAAGCCTCTCCGAACGCAACAAGACGCTCTACGAGGTCGCCGCGAGCCTGTTCAACTTCCAGAAGGCGTTCCTCGAGAACGGCGAAGAGTTCCTGAAGTCGCTTACCCTCAAGGATATCTCTGAGGACATCGGGCGGCATCAGTCGACCGTGTCGCGGCTCACCAGCGGCAAATATGCGGTGACGCCGCACGGCATCTACGAACTCAAGGCATTCTTCGTCAAGAAGGTCAACGACGAATCGGTGGCGACCACCAACCGCCACCTTGAAGCGCGGATCAAAGAGCTGGTCGAGGCTGAGGAGAAGGAAAGCCCGCTTTCCGACGAGGATATCACCCGTCTGCTCAGTCGCGAAGGTATCGAGGTGGCCCGGCGGACCATCGCCAAATACCGCGCGAAACTCCGCATCCCGTCGGCACGCGAACGGCGCCGCGATTTTGAATTCTCGGGAGGTGGCTGATCATGTGCCGTATCACCGGATATATGAAACGATCGCTCATCCTCTGCCGTACCGGTGCCGTCGACCGGGGAGAACTCGTGGCGACGCTTGCCGCTCTGGTGGAGCGGGAGGCGGGGATACCGGCCGCGACCATCGAAGAGGCGGTCCGCGAACGGGAGCGCTACGGGACCACCGGTATCGGTAACGGCGTGGCCATACCGCACTGCCGCATCAAGGGGATACGCGACATCGTGCTGGGCCTCGCCACGACCGCGCGGCCGATCGATTACGATGCGCCCGACGGTGCCGGGGCCGAACTGATCTTCCTCATCGTCGTTCCCGAGGGGAACAACCTGACCTACCTGAAACTGCTGTCGCGCATATCGGTGCTTGCCAACGATCGGGCGATACGCCAGCGGCTCATCGCGGCGGCGAGCGTCGATGAGATCATGAACATCGTGAAGGAGGCAGAGTGATGCCCGCGACCGGAAGTGTCAGCCTCAAGCGTCTGATCGAAAATCCCGATCTGTCGCTTTCGCTCGAGAACCTCGACGAGGGGACGATCGAAAAACGTGAACTCAAAGACAACCGCGTACAGGTCGTCGGTCTGTCGATCGCCGGTTTCACCGATCATCTCTACCGCGAGCGGGTCCAGCTCTTCGGCAAGAGCGAGATGGACTACCTCACCACCCTTACGGAAGAGGAACGGCGCGCGAAGATAGAGTCGTTCCTTGAGCGGCGGCCGGTGGCGGTCATCTTCACCGATCCGGTGCGGCCGACCGATCTGTTCCGCGAGATCGCGGAGCGCCACGGGGTACCGCTTCTTTCGACGCTGATGACCTCGTCGATCTTCATCGACTTCATAAAGGACCATCTCAACCATCTGCTCGCCGCCACTACGACGCTTCACGCCCAGCTTATCGATGTGTTCGGCGTCGGGATGCTCATCATGGGAGAAAGCGGCGTCGGCAAGTCGGAGACCTCGCTCGATCTGGTCATGCGCGGCCATAAGCTCATCGCCGATGATGTGGTCGAGGTGCGCTACATACCGCCCGATCATCTGGTGGGGAATTGCAACGAGATGATGCGTGATCTTATCGAGATACGCGGCATCGGGCTCATCAACGTCCAGCGGATGTTCGGCGTCACTGCGGTGAGCCGTGAGAAACAGATCGACTGCGTGATAAACCTCGTCCTGTGGGACCAGTCGAGTACCTTCGAGTACGAACGGATCGGATCGACGGTCCGCTACTACGAGATACTCGGCGTGAAGCGTCCGTACTACGTCATACCGGTGCGTCACGGCAGCAACCTGAGTTCGCTCATGGAGGTCATAGCCCGTGATCACATGCTCAAAACGCAGGGGATCAACGTTGCCGAAGAGTTCGAGAAGAAGCTGGAAACAAAACTGAGTGAAATGGGAGGGAAGTGATGTTCTCGTTCATCTTCGTCACGCATGCCGACCTCGGCGCGTCGCTGGTGCGGACCGCGCAGTTCATCATGCAGGAGGATTTCAAGGATCGCTGCGAGGTCTTCTCGATAGACTACTCGATGCTCGCCGATATGAACCGCATCAAGGAAATGCTCGAAAAGGCGGTCGATCGTTATCTCGGCATGAAGCATAAAGTGGTCATCTTCGTCGACATCTTCGGCGGCAGTCCGTCGAACGTCGCGTTCACCTTCGTCAAGCGCGAAGGGGTCGATGTCATCACCGGCGTCAATCTGCCGATGGTGATCTACGCCTTTGAACACCGCGAACATGAAATGACCATCGCCCAGATGGCTGCGGGCATCATACAGACCGGCGAGGACAACCTCATCGGCGCGAAGAAACTGCTTGAAAAGGAGAACAGGTGAACACGATGGCTGAAAGAACGGTGACGATACGCAACAAACTGGGACTCCATGCCCGCGCCGCCTCCATGTTCGTCAAGGAGGCCGAGCGCTATGCCTGCGAGGTCGAGATGGAAAAGGCCGGCGTCCGCGTCAACGCGAAGAGCATCATGGGCATCCTCATGCTCGCGGCACCTTTCGGCAGTACGCTGAAACTCATCGCGAAGGGGCCGAACGACGAGGAGTGCGTCACGGCGCTTGCCCGGTTGGTCGAGGTGGGCTTTGAGGAGGAGTCGTGACGGCTGAACGGCACATGACCCGCCTGTCGGGCGAGAAGATCGTCGAGGGCATCGGCCTCGGGAAGGTCTTTTTCATCGACAAGGATTTCTCGCTTATTCCCCATCTGACGCTTCGCGGCGGTCAGAAGGCGCGCGAAAAAGAGAAACGGCGTTTCATGAACGCGGTCAAGAAATGCGAGAAGGAACTCACCGCCATCATGGAAGAGCGCGAACTGCCCAAGGAGGCGCTCTCGATACTTGAGGCGCACCGGATGATGCTGGTCGATCCGACGCTGACCGGCGGCATCGGCGACGCGATACTGGAAAAAGGGATAAACGCCGAATGGGCCGTCCTGTCGGTCTTTGAGGAGATGGCCGAACGGCTCGCGGGGAGCGGCGCCGACTATTATCTCAAGGCGAAGGCGGCCGATCTGGAGGTCATCAAGGACAAGCTGCTCATATCGCTCCTCGGCGGGATGGGGCACGCGAGCTACATCAAGGACCTTCCCGAGGAGGACTTCATACTCTGCGCCCACAGCCTGACGCTTTCCGATCTGAGTTCGCTCGCGAAGAACAAGCATATCCGCGGCATCGCGCTCGAGGTGCCGGGCGGCGTCAGCCACCTGACCATCGTCCTGCGCTCCATCGGCCTGCCGGCGGTGCTGGGGCTCGACGGCCTGCTGACCGAGGTCGCCGGCTGTGAGGAGATCGTCGTGGACGGCCTTTCCGGCGAAGCGGTGGTCTGCCCCACCATGACGCAGAAGATAGCCTACATCCAGAAAAAAAAGGTCTACGACGAATACTTCGAACGGTTCCTGACCGATGTGGGTGATCCGGCGATCTCGCAGGACGGCGCCCGGATGCACATCGGAGCGAACATCGAAGGAGAGGAGGAGGTCGAACTCTCTAAGCGTTACGGCGCCGAATTCATAGGCCTGTTCCGCACCGAACTCATGTTCCTTGAAAAGGAGGAGATACCGACCGAGGATGACCACTACGCCGTCTACTACGAGATGCTTCACCGCGCCCATCCGATGGAGGTGACCATCCGCGTTTTCGACTTCGGCGGCGACAAGGAGGGGCGCATCCATGCCACCGGTGCGATGGGCCTGCGCGGCATCCGGTTCTGTTTCCTCTATCCCGATGTGTTCTTGCCGCAGGTCCGGGGTCTTATCCGCGCCGCGTCGCTGGGGAACCTGAGCATCCTTCTCCCGTTCGTTTCGGCGGTCGACGAGATACGCGAATTCAAGGCGATCCTCAAAGAGCAGGCGAAGGATCTCAAACTGGAAAAGAATCTCAAACACATCAAAGTGGGTGCGATGATAGAACTGCCGGCGGCCCTCTTCATCGCCGAGATGCTCGCCCGCGAGGTCGATTTCTTCAGCATCGGCACCAACGATCTGGTGCAGTACCTCATGGCGGTCGAACGGCAGGACAAGGCACTGTCGCAGTATTTCTCACACTTCCATCCGGCGGTCCTGCGGGCGCTCTACAACCTGTCGCACATCGCGAAGAAATACAAGATCGGCCTGTCGGTCTGCGGCGAGATGGGGGGCGATCCCTACTTCACCCTGCTGTTCATGGGGATGGGGATCACGTCGCTGTCGATGTCGCCCATCGCGATACCGATCGTCAAAAAGATCGTCCGGTCGGGCTATCTGGAAGAGGGGAAGGCGCTCCTCAACCGGATGCTCATGACCACGAGCGAAATGGAACTGCGCGAGATACTCGAACGCGAAATGGAAGAACGGTATCCCAATATTTTCCGCAAGGCGTGGATAGACAACATCAGAAAGAATGGAGACTAACGATGGCACTCACGAAACTCGACACCCTGCTTGAGATGGCTCGCGGCAAGAAGACCTCGCGTTTGGTCGTTGCGGCGGCCGAGGACGAACCGGTACTTGAGGCGGTCCGCGATGCGATGAAGGAAAAGATCATCGTTCCCATCCTCGTGGGCGATGCGGCGAAGATCAAAGAGGTCGCGGCGAAGGTCAAGATGCTGCTCGACGGAATCGAGATCGTCGACGAGAAGAGCCCGGCGAAGTCCAGTAAGATCGCCGTCCAGCTCATCCGCGAAGGGAAAGGCGACATCATGATGAAGGGACTGGTCGGTACGGCCGACCTGCTGCGCGCGGTGCTCGACAAGGAGAACGGTCTGCGCAAAGGCGACACCATCAGTCACGTCGCGCTGTCGGAAGTGAAGGGCTATCACAAGCTCCTCGCGGTCACCGACGCGGCGCTCACCCCGGCGCCGACCTTCGACCAGAAGGTGGCGATGATCAACAACGCCGCCGAGGTCTACCATAAACTCGGCATCAAGGAGCCGAAGGTCGCGGTCCTCTGCGCCGCCGAGACGGTCAGCGAGAAGATCGAATCGTCGGTACACGCCGCGATGCTTGCGATGATGAACCGGCGCGGCCAGATAAAGGGCTGCATCGTCGACGGTCCGCTCGCTCTGGACAATGCCGTTTCGAAAGAGGCGTGCGAACACAAAAAAATAAAGAGCGATGTGGGCGGCGACGCCGATATCCTGCTCTGCCCCGATATCGAGGCGGCGAACATCCTCTACAAATCGCTCAACTTCCTCGCCGGCGCGACCACCGCGGCGGTCCTCATGGGCGCGAAGGTGCCGATAGTGCTTACCTCGCGCGCCGACACCGACCGCAGCAAACTCTTCTCGATCGCCCTTGCGGCCAGTATGGAACTTTAATCGAAAGGAAGGAGAAACAGGATGCGCATCCTAGCGATCAACCCCGGCTCGACCTCGACCAAGATCGCGGTCTTCGAGGAGAACAAGGATATCTTCACCAAGAATATCAAGCATACCGTCGAAGAACTGGCCCCGTACAAGAAGATCATCGACCAGTACGATTTCCGGCGCGATGTCATCGTGAAAGAGCTTGAGGCGGCGAAGATCGCCCTGTCGAGCATCACGGCGGTGGTCGGCCGCGGCGGACTGGTCAAACCGATACCGGGCGGCGTGTACCGTGTCAATGATGCCCTCATCGCCGACCTTAAGGCGGAGCGGATGGGAGAACATGCGTCGAATCTCGGCGGCCTCATCGCCCGCGAGATAGCCCGCAAGATCGGCGACACGGTCGATGCCTTCATCGTCGATCCGGTGGTGGTCGACGAGATGGAGGATATCGCCCGCATCAGCGGCATCCCCGAACTGCCGCGCGTCAGTATCTTCCACGCCCTCAACCAGAAGGCGGTCGCCCGGCGCTATGCCCGCGAACAGGGGAAGAAGTACGAGGAACTCAACCTCATCGTCGTCCACATGGGCGGCGGCATCTCGGTGGGTTGCCATAAAAAGGGGCGCGTGATCGATGTCAACAACGCGCTCGACGGCGACGGTCCCTTCTCGCCCGAACGGAGCGGCGGAGTGCCGGTCGGTCAGATGGTGAAGATGTGCTTCTCGGGCAAGTACACCATCGACGACATCAAGAAGAAGATAAAGGGCAAGGGCGGGCTGGTGGCCTACCTCGGCACCAACGACGCCTATGAGGTCGAGCAGCGCGTTCAGAAGGGCGACAAGGAGGCTGAGCACGTTTATCGGGCGATGGCCTACCAGATATCCAAGGAGGTCGGCGCCCTGTCGACCGTGCTGTGCGGTAAGATCGACGCGATAATCCTTACCGGCGGGGTCGCCTACGATAAGGATTTCGTCGGCTGGCTCAAAGAACGCATCGGGTTCCTTGCGCCGGTGGTGGTCTATCCGGGAGAGGGTGAGATGACGGCGCTCGCCGAGGCGGGTTATTACGCGATGAAAGGCGAACTGCCGATACAGGACTATGCATAAGATCGATCAGATGAACCGCCTGTTTACGATGAAGGGGGGGCCGTTGCCCCTCCTTCTCTTTTTTCTCTTCTCCGCCTGCGGCAGTGTGCCGCCTGTTGCCGATGAGCCCGCGGTCGCCGTGGCGATGCCCGCTTTGCCCGCCGCGGTGGAACCGGCGGAGGGGATGATACTGCGCGGCAGCGACCCGCGGATGCTTTCGTTCCGCACCTTTCTGACCCGCAGCGGTATCCCGGCATCGTTCGGTATCGACCGGATGGGCAACCTCGTCCTGTCGATAGCGCGCGACGCCTCCGACCGCTATCTCATAGTTCCCTATGCCTGGGAACACATCGACTACGCCGAGAGGGTGCGTCTTGCCCCCGAGGAGTCTGCCCTTGCCCGGGCGACCGCCGGAGTACCGGCCGAACTGGAACTGCGCATCCCCGGCTGGGAAAAGGCCTATGCCCGTACCGCGGTCGGGGCCGAGCCGCGGATACTGTTCAAGTCCTCCGCCCTCAACCTTCCCTTCGGAGAGGAAACGCTGGCCGCATTTTTTTACAGCCTGCGCGATTCGACCCTGCGTCCCGGCAGTCTCGCGGCGCTCTACCATCCCGCTTTTTCGGGGATACCGGTGACGGTCCGGGTCAATCTCTTCTCGGCCGAGATCATCTTCAGTGAGCCGACGGCGCTTTCGCCCGAAGAACTGTTCCTGTGGATGTATACGCTCCGCGCTCCCTCGGAACAGTACGACGATGCTTTTTACGCCAATCTACTCGCCCTCAAGATAGCGAAGAAACTCTACACCGGGATCCCGTCGTTCCTCGGCGGAGCGACGTTGTTCACCCGCAGCGACGAGATCCCGTACGACGAGATCCGGCGTCACCTGCTGACCGCCGGCGGCGTCGAGTTCGCGGGGCTCGCGGTTCCGTACTGTTATGTCTGGCGCGGTGATCTCTTCAGGGAGTCGACCGTGCTTCTGCCGCGCGAACAGAGCCAGCCGGTGAAGGCATTCTACGGCGCTCCCGCCGGCGCGGTGCGTTCGATAGTCTCCATCGTCCTGCGCGCCGCCGATGCCGAGGCGAAACGGCGGATCATCGAGGAGAAACTACAGGCACGCGGCATCACGCCGATAAGCCGGTTCTCTGAACGGACCGGAGAACAGGACGGGTGGGCCGCGGTCAATTTCACCGTCGATCCGGCCCGTGAAGCGGAATTGACGAAGTTGTTTGACGGGGAATTCGCGGCGATGGATACAACAATCTCGATAGGGGTGTACCGTGTCGGAACACAAGAACGCTAAGAAAGGTGAAACGGCCGCCCCGGGCGGTCCGAACCTGTACGCGATGGAGGTGGTCGGCGCGCTGTGCGCACTTTTCGCCGCCTTTCTGTGGCTGTCGCTCGGCGCCTTTTCGGCCGATGCCGCCACGGCGGGATTCCTGACCGGTTCGGCGGGGCACGCCGTTGCGGCGCTCATCGCCCGCGTTTTCGGCTATGCCTCTTTCATACTGCCGCTCATCGTCGCCTTCGCCGCCTTCCTCCCCTTCGCCTTCCGCGCGATGTGGCGCTATCTGCTGCTTCACCTCACGCTGTTCCTGATACTAATGCCCTTCTTCTCCTTCATCGGCGCCGACCCGCTCGGCTGGGGGGCGACCGGCGGCTGGATCGGCGGAAAACTGATGAACAGCCTGCTCATCCCGTATCTCGGCAGCATCATCAGCATACTTCTGCTCATCGTCGTGATGGCGATCTACGTCATATCGACCTTCCATGTACTTTTGTTCATACCGCTCTTCAAGGGGATGCGTTCTCTCTACGAAGTGCTCCGCGTCCATCTCCCGGGCCTTGTCGCCCGTCTGTTCCCGGAGAAGAAAGAGCCTCCGGAAGAAGAGCCGGCCGAAGAGCCGATCCCCGAAAAAGAAACTGAACCGCCTTTCGAAGAGCCGGAGCCCGAACCGGAACCGGAACTGCCGCCGCAAAAGAAAGGTGACCGGAAGATAGATGTCCGGAGCGGTTTCGAGAAAAAGCCGAAAAAGGAGCCGACCAAAGCGCTCAAGGAACTGCCGCACTACGAACTGCCGCCGCTCTCGATACTGGCCGAAGAGGAGTCGGCGGTCGAGGCGAAGGACCGCGAGAAGAAGATAGCGCAGGTCGCGGCGCTCATCGAGCAGAAACTGCTTCAGCATAAGGTAAAGGTTGCGATCCGCGGCGCCGTCATCGGGCCGGTGGTCACGATGTACGAACTCGATCTGGGCGAAGGGGTGCGGGTGAACAATGTCACCGTCATGGAGACCGATCTGGGTCTTATCGTCGGCGGCAAGCGGGTCCGCGTCGTGGCGCGTATCCCCGGCAAGACCTGTATCGGCGTCGAGGTGCCCAACGACGAACGGCGGACCATACGGCTCCGTTCGGTGCTCGCCTCCGACGAATTCGCGAAGCACAAGGAAAAGGGACTGCCCATCGCGCTGGGCAAGACGGTCGACGGCAATCCCTGCGTCGCCGATCTGTCGAAGATGCCCCACCTGCTGGTCGCCGGCACCACCGGATCGGGCAAGTCGGTCGGCGTCAACACGGTCATCGTTTCCTACCTCTACACGATGAGTCCCGCCGAGGTCCGTTTCATCATGATCGATCCCAAGATGAACGAATTCAACATCTACGAAGGGATCCCGCATCTGCTGATGCCGGTGGTGACCGATCCGAAAAAGGCGGCGCTCGCCCTCAAGTGGGCGGTCAACGAGATGGAGAATCGTTATCAGCTCCTTGCCGACAACAAGGTGCGCGATATCGACAGCTACAATAAAAAGGTCGACGAGGTCAACAAGGATCTCAAGGCGCCCGTGGACGGCGGCCTCAAGAAAATGCCCTTTCTCGTCATCGTGATAGACGAGTTCGCCGATCTCATGACGGTCGCCGGGAAGGATGTCGAGATCGCGGTCCTGCGGCTCGCTCAAAAAGCGCGCGCCGCCGGCATACATCTGATCGTGGCCACCCAGCGGCCGACGCGTGATGTCATCACCGGCACCATCAAATCGAACCTGCCGACCCGCATCGCCTTCCGCGTCGCGTCGGGGCTCGATTCGCGGACCATACTCGATAGCGGCGGCGCCGAACTGCTGCTGGGCAACGGCGACATGCTCTACATCCCGCCGGGAAGTTCGGAACCGATGCGTGTCCACGGGGCGTTCGTGTCGACCGACGAGATAAAGAAGGTGGTCGCCTTCATCACCGAACGCTGTCCGAGCGGCGCCTACGACGATGTCATCGCGATATCGAGCCCGCCCGCCGAATTCGTCGAATCGGCCGACGGGATGGTCGACCGTGACGGCGACGAAGCCGACCCGCTCCATGACGAGGTGATCGCCTACCTGCGCAAAACGCGCAAATGCTCCGCCTCGATGCTGCAGCGCAAATTCAAGATAGGGTACAACCGCGCCTCGCGCCTTGTCGACCAGCTGGAGAGCGAAGGGCTCATCGGCCCCGGCGACGGTGCCAAACCGCGCGATGTGCTCCTGCCGGAAGACTAGGAACGAAGGATGCTATAACTCAACCGAGAACGGAGAATGCTCATGTATGTGGTGACCGGTGCTTCAGGACATGTGGGGAACACGCTCATTCGGATGCTCATCGAACAGGGGAAGGGCGATCAGGTCGTCGCGATGATCCATTGCAACAAGGAACCGGAGTCGCTCAAAGGACTCGCGGTCAAGAAGGTCTGCGGCGATATCTGCGATTACAGCTCGCTCGTGCCGCTGTTCAAAGGGGCCGATGTGGTGTTCCACTGCGCGGCGCTCATCAGCATCGTGCCGGGGATGTACAAGCGGCTGAACGAAGTGAACTACGACGGGACCATCAATGTCATGCGCGCCTGCCGCGAGGCGGGGGTGCGGCGGCTGGTCCATGTCGCGTCGATAGAGGCCATCGGCGATGTCTGCAAGGACCGCCCGGTCACCGAAGAGGACGGCTTCAATCCCGAACACGCGATGATAGAATACGGCATCACCAAGGCGAACGCGGCGCTCAAGGTGGTCGAAGAGGCGGCCAAGGGGCTCGATGTGGTCATCGTCTCGCCGGTGGGCGTGGTCGGCCCGTACGACTTCAAGCCCTCGCAGATGGGGAAGATGGTGCAGGACTACGCGGCGAAGAAGCTCCCCGCCTATCCCGACGGCGGGTTCGATTTCGTCGATGTGCGCGATGTGGCGGCGGCGATACTCGCGGCGGCCGAGAAAGGGCGCACGGGGCACAATTACCTCGTGACCGGCGGTCACCTTTCGATACCGGAGATGATGGCGATGCTCGAAGAGGTGAGCGGTATCCGCAAGCCGCTCTTCAAACTGCCCCACTGGGTGATGACCGTCGCGGCGCTCGGCAGCGAGGGGTGGTTCCACCTGTTCGGCGGCAATCCGGTGGTGACGCGCGGATCGTTGCGCATCCTCAAGAGCCGGATGAAGGTGTGCGGTGAAAAAACGCGGCGCGAACTCGGGGTCGAGCCCACGCCGCTCAGGAAGACCTTTGCCGATCAGATAGAGTTCTTCAGATCACACGGAATGATCCCGCCGGCGTGACCGCAGACCGAATCCCGCCAATCCCAACGCCGCGAACAGCAGGATGATGCCCGACCACGGCGTTGCCGGTTCGTTCCCGTCCGCGACGACCGAACAGGTGCATTCCGGCGTCTTCTTTTCGTAGCAGTAAGGCTGCGAACACTGGTAACTTCTCGACTGGATCGGCAGTTCGATGATCGTTTTGTTGTTGACCAGTTTCACGCCGAGCCGCGGTATCTGGAGCTGTGCGGTGGTATCGGCCTTAAGATTGAAGGAGACCATGACCACATAGTAGCGTTCCTGTTTGTCGGCGAACTGGAACGAAGGATTGTTGTTGATGCCGTCGAAGAGGTAGCTCTCGACCAGTTCCGTGAGTGTTCCCGAGGTGACCAGCAGCGAATCGCCGATGCCGTCCACATTGGTGTCTTCCCAGATGCTGACCGATTCGATCCCTTCGCCGAAACCGATCGAACTGCCCGTACGTTCAACTTCGATGGAGCGTATCTGATTATCTCCGTCGAGCGATTTCGCGCGGATGTGCATGATCGGGATGGCATTTTCATTCAGGTCCTTGGCGGCCGGTTCAGCCGGTTCTTTCGGCCCCTTGGTGAAGATGAAGGCGCCGGAGGAGGGCTCAAACATGAACTCGGCGAAATCGATCGACTGATCGAGGATGTTGGTCATGTTGCCGTTGGCGTCGTTCGCGATGAAGGATGCCTTTCCCTCTATGTTCGCAAGGAATGTCGTTTCGGCCGGTACCGACGCGACGGCGTAGACCGCGTCGGCGACGATGAGGAAGTGGTGATCAGCGCCGGTGGCAAGAACGCGCTGCGCCTCGTCGATGGCGAATTCGGCGTACTTGTCGTCAAGGGCGCTCACCGTAGCCACGGTGATGTCGCCGCCGCTTTCAACGCCGTTATTGTCGAGATCCTTGATCAGCTTGAGATTCGTGAGCACCACATTGGTCTCGTAGACGAAGCGAGCGCGGAGCATACTGAGGCTGAAGCTCTTGTTGCTGTCGCCGCAGGTTCCCTTGACGGCGAGCTGTGCCATGACCAAGCCGTTCGAAGGACTCGGGACGATGATGTCGGCGGTGCCGTTGGAGGGACTCATATCGCCGATGCGGTATTCGAGATAGGTGTTGTTGCACAGATCGCCCGGCGGGATATTCACGCACTGGCCGTCGACGCAGTCCTGATTCGGGCCGCACTGGTCCTTTGAGGTGCAGCCGGGGCCGCCTTCACCGCCGCAGAGCGATTTGGGCGGTTCGGGACATTCGGTGATGGGCGGGCAGGCGGTGGAGAAGCGGACCGACATCGGCACTGAGGTGTTCGATTGATAGGAGACGCCGGTGGCATCGCTGATGTAGGCGCTGTTATTGATGACCTGATTCTTCGGCA
>Ga0074195_1002288_pt1 | contig 22130 bp, 25 predicted proteins | sample EPASupsiteHSE623_FD_64525 | JGI IMG/M metagenome (GOLD analysis project Ga0074195, IMG submission 64525) | Bioremediated contaminated groundwater from EPA Superfund site, New Mexico - Sample HSE6-23 | ecosystem: Environmental > Aquatic > Deep subsurface > Groundwater > Contaminated ...
TATACTAGAAGCGACATTGCGACTAGAGCCCGTGCGGGGATAACCAAGCCAGGCCAACGGTGATAGACTCAAGATCTATTCTCGCAGGAGTTCAAGGGTTCGAATCCCTTTCCCCGCACTCCTAACAGTTTTTGTATAGCGATTTTATGCATTATCCTTTGGCTTTAGTTTGCCCATACGAAATATATCGTAGTATATTCGGGGTGGTAGCAAGATGGGCAAAGCAAAGGTTGACTGGCATACTAGACCAGCTGACATATTCAAAAAAGATATTGTGTTAGATCGTTTTAGAAGGTACTTGAAGGGCATAGGATTAAAAGACGAAACCATAAAACTGTATCTTTGCACGGTCGGAGGCTTCTTGGAATATGCCAAATGCGAAGACCCAGGCTTCGAGACAGCCAATAAATACAGATCCATTCTCGTTGATCAGGGCTTATCAAAGGGTCATATAAACAATACATGCTTTGGGATAAGAAAATTTTATGAAATGGATAAGCAGACCTGGGAATTCCCATTTTTGAAGCCAAATGAAGGCATCCCGTATTATTTCGATGATCGAGATGTGCAGGCCATCTTTAGTGTATGCAGCAATATAAAGCACCTTGCTATGCTCCAAGTCCTTTTCTTTGGTTGCTTGCGCTCCTCTGAGATGTGCAAGCTAGACGATGAGGATTTGGACTTCAGAACAAAATCAATGCGTCTCAGAGAGACAAAAAATGGCAGCGACGGCATAGCCTACATGAACGATGAATGCGCAGAGACACTACGAATCTATCTTAAGATAAGGCCTGAACTACAGATAGGAGACCGAACCCCGCTATTCTATACAGATGCTGGGAATGTCTGGGTAAATAACGATGTCCATCGAATGTTCACATATTACAAGAAGAAAGCAGGCATAACAAAACCGGGAGGCGTTCATGTGTTTAGCAGGCATACGACAGCCACTATGATGATAGCAAAGGGCTGCGATATTCGAATTGTAAAGGAGCTGCTGCGCCATAAAGATATTAGGACGACCTTGAGATATGCCCATGTTTCAGATAAGACTAAGCGATCATCCTATGAGCAATATCTAATATTGTGATAGCATCAAAATTAGCGGTTGAGAATTGGCGTTTCGCCGTTCATACATCCTTTTTGATCTCTCTATTTTTCAGCATTTTGGCATATTAATATAATATATGCTAATTCAAAGATGAATACAGATATTTCAAAACACCAATAAGTTAATTTACTATCAAATGACTATATTATTTGGTGAATTGAAGTGGGAGTAAATATGCTTTTAGATAGCGTGGAGGCAATTTAAGTGGCAGTATGCCTTCAGTGCGGCCAAAGGTTGACGACAAAGAGCATAGGCGCATGGTTTCCAGGCAAGGGCTTGCTTTGTAGCAATTGCTCGGTCCATAGTTCCGGCAAAGCAAGCATTTCGCTTCTTTTTCAGGATGGCGACCACAAAGAATCAAGTGATATAGTCCTTTCATGTGATAAAGCCGGATTCAAAGGTCTGCTAGAGTCACTTGTGGTCGAAAGCCAGAATAATATAACGCCTAACACCAAATCTGAAAAGATGGCAGAATTCGTGTGTCTGGAATGCGGGCAAAAGTTTTATTCTGTTCAGGCAGCAGAGAAGGCTTCATTTGGAGATGGCTGTCCGAGTTGCAGCGGATCGGATATCAAGCCTTTATCCTACTAAATCTCACGTCAAAATATTTTCTGTAACAAACTTACGTTGGTACTAAGATAATGTCTTATTCGCGCTCTAGTATAATCGTAGGGGTATATAGCAAGAAGGCGGAGCTTGATTATAATATGTGGCATCATCCCGACCCCGCAAGGTCAAAGGCTTCCTGCATTCCAATAATAATCGGTTAAATCAATGCAGGCACTACCCCTCAGACCAAGGATATAGACATCGCGCAATAAATGAGCCAACTTTTCTGAAATCGTTATTAGTTGCCTGTTTAAAAAGGCTGAAAAGTTGTATCCAACTTTTGCCCAATTTTTCTGAAATCAATAGCTATAAGCGTTATACAGCTATCCATATCAAGGATTTTAGAACTCTGCAATCACTCAATGCCAAACGAAATCTTTATAGCTAAGTAATCAGGTCGAGTGTTATGGTTTTTATAACGCTTGATGCCTAGGATACGTGAAAGATTCCTCTTCAAATAGAATTCCATATCATTTAAATAAGTTAAAAAGAGGATTGTATAGGTATAAAATATGAAATTAGGAAAAACTAAAGATACTGCAGAAAATATCAAATTAGTCTTAGAAGTAATCATAGCCTTAGCAGCGGTTTTCGCTATAATCAATGGTATAATAATATTTTATAATAATCATCTTAATAATTCTCAAGATCCGTTGATCATTATTCGTGATGAAAAGGCAAATAATTACACAAATTATACAGAATTCTTACTAAATTTTTCTATAATAAATAGAAGAAATGAGAATATAATATTAAATTCTATATTATTTCATATGGGAGGTCATATAAAACTTTGCATGTGCTTTCATTATGAAACGATTCCGATTATTTTTGGACAAGACGTATATATATCATCAAATAATATAAAATACATTTTTAACAATACCTTAAATGGATCCATGCAAAATGTAAACAATACATTAACAGAAATTATAATGTCTCCTATAGAATCAATTATAACTGATAAAAGAGTAATACTTGATCCTCATGAACAAGTGGATGTGAGACTTAAGGTAAACGTATTTCATCCGCATAGTCCAAATAAATTTTTTATGAGTTTGGAAAATTTGGGTGGTATGATAAAAGTGAATTTTGAGGATAATTCTCTAAAAGAAGGTGAAGTGAGTAATGTATGGTATGAAAGAACTGAACCTAATTCAGACGGAATAATCTATATCTGTTCTAATGAAATGTTGATTGGCAACACATCAATTTAGATTATTAAGAAAACTAGATCTGCTGGGCCAATTCAACTTTCACCACAAGAGGCCTTAGGTCCTCCACCAGTTCGTAGTCAAGCCGTAAAACACCGAAAATCTACTGCTTAGTTTGACTAGTAAAATTATTTTTACTAATCCTTTTATCAGTCGGGCGCAGTCACCCCCCAACCTATGCATCTCATTATCAGTCTTTCTGCGCCCAGTATTATCGATGGAGATTTTAAGATGAATATAAAATTTATGCGAAAATTATGCAATCGATCGGAAGGCAACAAGGCCGCACTGCTCAGTATTCCCAGGCCGATCTCGCAGGCTTGGTCTGATGCAAATTATGATGCCTTAGAGATGCTTTTCGATGGCGATAAACTGGTAATTGTACCTATGAGGAGTTAATAATGATGACAAAATATAAATTTGCATATGTTGATCTACCAGATAGTTTAAAACTAAACGGTAGCGAATTTGAGCTGGCTGATGTTGGCCGTGCAAGAAAAAACTTACAGGCAACGCAAAAACAGAATTCCAGGCTGCGCCACGGTGATGAACTGCCAATAGATGAGGCCGCCGAAGAGCTAAATGAGATCAAGATGAATTCGGCACCTGCAAGCTCAAGATCAGAAGCAAAAGCCAAGCTGAGAAGGACCCAGCGAGTTGCTAAAAGGGTGAGGAGATGAAACTCCTAAGCCAATACGCCCGTGATGTCCTTAAGCGTGCGTCTTTGCTTAACACATGGGCCTCCGATAAATTCCTAGCTAACGACGATCTTGTGCGGCCTTTTGGCCGCCTAGAATCAGATAAAGCCCATCTTGAAGCACTCAGGCATGATGTCGTATTTGATAAGTCTCTGCAGCCCGAAATAGCCAAGCTGGAAGCAAAAATTGGGCATAATGAAAAAACATTAGAATCCTTACAATCGGAATGCTCCGCCCAGGGCATGACCGATCGATTTTGTTTACAGGCATTGAAGGAAAAGCTCCGATTCTTAAGCGAGCAGATCGAGATCGAGCGCGCACGCTATGGCGATCGCACCCTAAAATACCGACAAGCTGCAACTGAACTTGGCGATGTGACTTTGGCCGATAAAAATTCCCATGTCATTGAGGCTCGCCAAGAATGCGATACGAGATGCGCTGAATTGCGAAAAGAATACGCAAAGGTCTCGGATAATATCGAGAGCCTTGAAGTAATCCTAAAAGAATTTTCATGGTAAAAAATTTCGAAAAAAACATAATATCTTTGGTGATAATAATGACAAAAGAAGCTACGATTATTATAAAAGTAGAAAATGATTTAAAAGATTTTCTAAAAAATGTCGCAGTGTCGAAAAGGATGTCTTTGTCGGCCTATACCCGGTATGTGCTAGGTGTCGGCCTTGATGAAATCCATCGGCGCAACTTGAACGTGCGCGAGCTTGCGAAAGAATTGAATATTAAATAAATAAAAAGATAAAGATGTGCGGAACGCGCCAACGTTTACCGCACTTTTTTTAAGATATGTGATATAGATGATTAAAACTATTTCGTATAGTATAAATACATTTTGGTTTATATTGACTTCGATAATGGCCACCATCGTAATAGTAATAGTCGCGGAGGCGGTTCGATGAGTCTATTTGATGAACCGATCATGATCGATGGAAAGCCGATTAGCCGCCCTAAGTCAGAATATAACGAAGATTTTCTAAGAAAGTACGCACCTTGGTTACTGGAGAAATACGATAAGACGAAATCTATATAAATATTGATTTTTTGGGATGCCATACGATGTCAAAACTACCAAAATATTTATATACTTGAAGTTTAAAGATTCGTAAAACTCTTTTTAAAAAAGCTAATATAAATAAGAGGTATTTTCTATGAGAGAAGAAGGAACAACTGAAATGTTAGGTGTCTGGATCGCAAAGAGCGATAAGGAAATCATTAAGGAATTGGCACGTAGAAACCGAATGTCAATCTCAGATATAGCTAGGATTTTAATAAATAATAGCCTCGAAAATATAAATAAACAAAATATTTTGAAACTAGCATAAAAAATAAAGCGGCATGTAAGGCGCTGCAAACGCCACCATACCAAAAGGAAGTATATTATGATAAGTAAAAATAATAAATCAAGTATAAATAGTTTTTGCTCCAAAGAGCAATTGGAAAAGTTTTTAGAAAAGATCTGCGTATTTGACCTGACGTTTATGGAGAGATCAATTACGGGTCGGGTCAAAGAAGTCAACAAGGACTTTCTTCTGCTGGAAATGCGAGATGGTCGGCTCCTTTGCGCTAGAATCGATTGCGTGCTGGGCTTCGGCATGGTCAAGAATCAGCCTGGGGCGGTCTAAATGGCATTCTCGCGTGAATCTATTATAGAGACCTTCAACGTATTCCATGAACCGGGGGATGTGGTAGAAGTCCGTGTGCCGAAAGCAGGCCGCTACAGAACCATCTCAGGATACTTCAACGATCAGGATGCATTCGCCGATGCGATTATGGCCTTAGAAAAAGAAAAATTCAATGGCATATATTTTACTATAAACAAAATAAATAAAGATCTTCTAGCACGATCCGCTAACAATTTACAATATTATGCTGAGAGTACAACTGCAGATAAGGACGTCGAACGGCGGCGCTGGCTACCTATCGATCTAGATCCTGATCGTCCTGCTGGTATATCTTCTTCTGAGCAAGAACACATAGCTGCCATAAATCTTGCTAATGAAGTGAGGAATGACTTAGTAGAGCGCGGCTGGTCCAAAGCTTCTTTTGTAATAGCTGATAGCGGCAATGGTGCACATGTCTTGGTAAGAATAGACCTGCCTAATGATAACGATTCTGCGAAACTAATAAGCGGATGTTTAAACGCATTGGCAACACAATATACTGGCAAAATCAAAGTCGATCGTACAATGTTCAACGCTTCTCGGATAGTAAAAATATATGGGACTATGGCGCGAAAAGGTAGCGACACAGAAGAAAGACCGCATAGGACCGCTACCATATTAGAAGAACCTGAAACGGTTTCCACAGTAACGAAAGATCAGCTGGAATCGCTGTGCGCTGAACTAGAGTCCGTCGATGACGGCAAAGCAAAGGGAGCAGCACCTGTTATTAAGTCTAGATCGCGGGAATTCGATCCCGTCGCTTATGCTGAAAAGCATGGAAGAACCGTTATAAAAAATATTTTAAAAAATGGGTCTTTATACGCTGAACTTGATCAATGTCCATTTAATCCAGATCATGGGCCTGGGAAAGCCTGTATAGGCCGCTTAGAAAACGGTGCTCGGTTCTTTAAGTGCCAGCATGATTCCTGCAAGGATAACAAGTGGCGTGAACTAAAAGCCTTATGGGAAGGCGAAAGTACCACAATAACATTAGCCGATATAAAAATTGAAGATATCTGCACTGCAACTGAAAAGAAAGGTGGCGATCCGGAATACAAATTTTCCCCAGACAAGGCTGCCCGTGCTATTTTATCTTCGGGTGAACTCAAAATTGCATCATGGGAAGCGAAAGATCAAGATCCGTCTATATGGGTCTGCTCCGATGGCAATGTATGGGTAAGATCCGGAGAATATATAATTGAAAAGCTATGCGACGATGTAGCGGGTTCGTTGTCGACAAAGCACTTGTTAGATGAAACCAGGCGTCGCATAAAGAACGATCTAAGGGAATGTGCGGTAGAATTCGATACGGGAAAAACATGTATCGTAGGCACCCATAACGGCTATTCTTGCAACCTGATTACAGGCGAAGTTCGCAAGATTCTACCAGAAGATCACGTCAGCGACGATTTCATTTTGCCAATTGACTATGACCCTGAAGCTATATGCCCGAATACCTTCCAATATTATGATGATGTGTGCTCGACCGACTGCGAAAAGATGGCTTTGATCGATTTTGATACATCTGCATTGATGTTAGAGTCGCGACGTGAAATCTATCAAAGATTAGGTGGCGGCTCAAACGGCAAAGGCATAAAGCAACAGCATCAACGGGCGATATTTGGCGCACGTGCCATGACTTCAGTAGGCTTGAAAGAATTGATCGCAAGCAGATTCGGGCTGATAGAACTATTCCGAAAGAGGATATTAACGTGTTCTGAAACATCCCGGACGAATGAAGGTCGTGAATATAGCACGGCTCTTCTTAAGCAGATAACAGGCGGAGATGAAGTTTCAGCCGATGACAAGAACAAACCGCATAGAAATTTTATCCCATTCTGCAAGGTTGTTCTTGATTCAAATACACCTCCAAGATTTGATGATCAATCGGCGGGCTGGTCTTCTCGCTTCAGGCGTGTGAACTTCCCTTATGAATTTGTGGAAGTACCAGATGCGAAAAATCCCAGGCATAAGAAACTAGATCCGCGTATCATCACTCGCATAACAACGCCCGAAGAACTAAGCGGATACTTGAACGTGATGCTTTGTAGGGCACAAACAATAATTAAGGATGGCATAACGCCTAAGTGCGGGCACTTAACGGAAGGCTATACGGAACAGGTATATTCGCTTGAAACCTTTGTAGAAAGCTTCTGCGAAATAGATCCCGAAAAGACCGCATCACAAGGATACTATGTTAGACCTTCAGATTTGTATAATATGTTTGACAAGTGGGCAGAACTTACAAACGCCTCCCGTGTTTCAGATAAGGTCTTTTTCAAGATAATGACACAAAAAGTAGGTAGGGCATCGCATACTTTTCGTGTTGAAGGTGTCCATACTACTGGCTACGAAGGAATAAAATTCGATAGCGATAAATATTTCAAAGAAGTTGAAAAGATCAAGGAATTATTAAAGGGCTATGCAGCATGTTCTACTAGCGCAGATGCTTATAATGATCTTAAGAATAAATTTGTGTCAAAATCTGAACCGACTTCGTTATAGGTAAGTTATAGGCAAAATTTTTAAGATCGTTATTGGTAAACTTATTGGTTATAGGTAGTTTTAGGTAAGTTATAGGTTAGTTTTAGGTATAATCAATAATAGTAGACGTATTATGGGAAAAAAATTATAGGTAAATAGATTTTTAAAAACATTCTTAGGTTTAGAAATAATTTATAATATATTGAAAAAAAAAGCGAAATTTGGGTTACCTATAACTTTTTTTCAAAAATACGTCTATAGTTATTGATTTTTACGAAAAGTAAAAAAAAGTTACCTATACTATACTATTGATAGCTATTGATTATTAGAATTTTACTTATGACTTACCTAAAACTACCTATAACTTTGAGCAGATTTCATACTAGTATATAAACAAACTGAAATTTCTTAAAAATAAAAGTAAAAAGAGTATAAGAAAATTTGTGCTTTTATGGTAGGTAGCTTAGTACCGTCTAAGCCGCATGTGGATGAAGGATAATGATCTATTTATAAAATTATATGGAGAATAATTCATGACAGAAAATAATAATGAATTGAAAGAGCTAATTGGAAAAGTATTGAGAATCGACACAGCAGCACATGACATACCGCTTTATGGGAGACTTCTTGAGGTAAAGCCTTACTGGATATTGATCGAGCGCAAAAGCGGCACGCATCGGATGATTAGCAGAGCCAGGATTACCGGGATTGAGGTTGTGGGTGCTGAGGCATGATTCCAGATAAGATCAAGTTGCCTGAGGCTGTTGCTTTGCTATTGGCTGCAGAGCAAGGCATAATTGATCTCACGGAGGATGATAAGATCATGATCGGCAAGGCGCTGGGAAATCATGCGTTAAAAGCCTGAAATTTCGCTGATAAGAAGGCCCTTACATAAAATATACCATATGGCGGGAGATAATTGATTGTAGGGGCTAAAACCATAGGAAAACAGGCTGATTTTAGTGGGCATTTTACCCAAGTGCCCCCTTGGTTTTTTGAAAAATCAATATTAAGAGACTTAAATGGCTACTATAAGAAATTCAGGCTCGGGCTGGCTGAAGATATCGACGCCCGAAGACCTGAAAAAAGCGATAACAAGAATGCTAAATAAAATCTTGATGAGTGAAGATCCGGTTGCTCATGCGGGAAGGTTCGCATCATTGGCGAATGCTTGGACGAATGCCCATCGCCTCTTTCTGGAAGAAGAAGAGATAACGGCGATCAAGAATCGGCTTGAAGCCTTGGAGAAGAAATGACCTTGGCCTAAATTTTGGACAAGGGTTCGGAGTTAAAATTGAACAATATTATATATAACATCCAATATGGTGAATGGCCAAGCGTATTTGCTCGGCTCCAATATTGTGTAGATAATGGATTTCTGCTGCATGGAAGTTATCTTTCTTCGATTGATGTACTTCGAGTGGGTGAGCGCCCAATCTGCTCAACTGATAATCCGGCCCTGGCCATGATGTACGCTATAAGGCCGGATGAGACTTTCGTGCCATTGTCAGAACGCGAGATATGGGCAGTTGAAAATCAGCCTTCTCAAAGTCCAAAGATATGCGCAACAATGGGCTTTCTTAAGAAGGCAGGGCCCGGAACCGTATATGTGGTTGAGCCTGATCAATTCCGGCAAGGTAAGATCATAGGAGAATATGTGGCGTTTAGCCCGGTTAGGCCAATTGCCCGAATTGATGTTGAGCCTTCTGATTTGCCCTGCAAGGTTGGGCGGCTGTCAAAGAAGATGGCAGACTATTATAGGGCCGTCCTTGCCCGGCAAAGTGAAATTTTTCCCTGGTGATATAATGATTTCTTTGAATAGGTTAGAGCGACGCTTATCGATTCTTGAAAGACCGCAAGATATGGGCGGCATCGATCCGCTCATTCTTGCAATGGAGAAGCTGGACGATAACGAACTTGGATTAGTTGAAGAATACGTAAGTTTGCTGCAATCTGGTTTCTCACCTGATGATATTGAGGCCATGATGGAGCATGATTCGTATCGAGCAGCACTTGATGCTATTGAGAAGGTCGATCAGGAATTGCTCATGAGGACTGGGCCGGTGCGACCTAAGAGGCGAGGTAAGGCTTTAAAAATGCAAAAAGAGCACCGCTATAATGAAAGTGGGCTTGGAGTGCCGGAAGATGCCGAAGCTTGAGGATATTGATCGGGAGATCAAGGACATCCAGAAGAGGATGCGTAGGTTCTTGGAAACCGGCGATATTAGGCGGCTAATGCGGCTCAAGATAAGGCTAGCTCAGCTGCAATTCGATCTTGATTTGTTGAGAAAGAAAGAGGATTTAGCTAACGCAGCGGAAGATTTGGCTCGATTAGCTAAAGTCATGCCACCAAGGTTTAGGCGTTCGTATGGGTTTGAAACCTTCCTAGAAGCGATGGCGACGGGGGCAAAATTACAAATGCAGTTGTAGAGCCGTTTAATGATTTTGGAAGAGCTATTTAAGATTTTTTGGAGCAGTCTCTTTAGGAATGGTTTTTGGACTAGTTTGCTTTTCCAATCTTCTCATAGATGCAATATAATTTTTATTTCTTTCTTTTCTTGAGGCTAAATCATGTAGCAGATATTCCAAAGAAGATCGTATATCCATCGCGATCTTCAAGCAGTCTTCTTCTGGCTTGTTATGGAGTCCTTCACTTAAACTTGAATGCAGTCTCGCCAATGGATTTATGCCGCCTGGTCTTAGATGAGGGGGAAGAATATCTTTTACAATCTCTATTTTCTTTTCTGTTACATGTTCACCTTTTGCTCGTTGCATATTTTCTTTATGTTTTTCTTTCTCTTCATCGCTGAACATATCATAGAGATCATCGAGTAAGCCATCGATCATATCTTCAACAATTCTTCTATAATAGGCAAAAGCTCCGATTCCGTAACCTTCTTGTTCGCAATATAGTCCTCTCTTGTAATTGCCAAGATTCTTGCCAAGTGATTTCTGAAGATCCGATTCTACTTTTGGAAGCCAAAGTGGCCACTGTGCAATCTTCATAAAAGAATTATTTATAAAATTAATATATATTATGAATAATATTGTAAACTCTTTACAGGCCGTACATTTATATATAATCCGATATACGTTGCTTTTGTTCAAAGTAGGACCAAGAATCGTAGATGGGCCGAGATCCATGTTAAAGGTCCGCTCCATGCTACATTTATCGCAAAGCATATTTATGGGCGGATAAATCAATGATGATGGATATTTTACATTATCAGTTACATAAAATTCCTTTAGTGGTCCATAAGTCTCAAAGAACTTCGCCTCTATCATTGTTGAGCCTCTTAAGGTGTTGAATTGATTCATGGCTTAATTAGATATCGGAATATTGACGGCTATTCTAACTTTATCACCTTGCAGATCTACTCTATTTCTTACTAAAATATAAAGATATAGTATATAGAAAGAAGAATATATAAAATATAGGATAAAGAAATGCTAAATAAAACGTCTATAACTGTAATTACAATTACAGTTATGCTTATATACTCATAACACTAATTGATTACTGTTATGAAAGCAGTAGGCTATGTCCGAGTGAGTACTGAAAACCAAAATGGCTGCGATAGCTTCGGGCTTGAAACCCAGCGAGACGCGATCATGAAGTATTGCACTGCTAATGGGCTAGAGCTAGTTCGGGTCTATGAGGACCCTGCATTTTCAGGATCGCTGCCACCATTGGAGAGGCCCGGCCTACATGCTCTACTTGAGGCTTTGAAGGCCGGAGACATTAAACAGGTTATTGTTACCAGGCTGGACAGACTTGCAAGGGATACGATGCTCTCCTTATGGCTCATGAAGGAGATCAAGAAGCTTGAAGCGGAGCTAGTCAGCATTGCCGAACCTGGTCGCTGGGAAGACCCGACCCAAAAGCTTCTTTTAACGATGGTCGCGGCCTTTGCCGAGTTTGAGAAGTCCCTGATAACTTCGCGGTTGTCCAGCGGTCGGAAGACTAAGGCTCGCCAAGGAGGATATGCAGGGGGCAAGGCACCGATCGGTTACAAGGCGGAACGAGGCGGCAAGGCTCTTATGCTGGATGAGGAGAAGGCAAGCACAGTTAAGAGGGTCTTCGAGCTGCGAGATGCAAAGCCAGATGCATCGCTTCAGAAGATTGCGGATATCCTGAATGGCGAGGGCTATACAACAAAGGAAGGTAAGCAATTCTATCCTATGCAGGTTAAACGGATCTTGGACAGAAAGGCGTTTTATGAAGGTACTTATAATTATTCGGGAGTGGAGGCTAAAGGGCAGCACCAGACAATCCTTTAGTCTTGTAGAATTTGACATTTGGATAATCGACATTTGAAAACAAGGATTATCAATCATAGCTGCCTTGTTGATTATAAGCCAAATAGGTGAAGAGATTAAAAATTCTATGAGATTATGATAAAATAAAATCATTCTTGCATCTCAAATAGCTGCTCAATGAACTTTTTCCCTGCACTATCGAGGTCTTTATCTAATGAAAAACTTAAGAAACGAACTCTAATATCTTTAAGCGGCTCATCGAATGGTTCGCTTTGTATTTTTGGATAGATTAAAACAGCATCATGGCAATCCATGGATCTGGCATAATATGAAATTTGAAATATATCCGGATTCTTTATTTTATCGGGGCTTTTATATTTGGTGTCGAGAACGCAACATGCTTTTCCATCTCTGTAAAGAACCAAATCGATATCCAAGTGAACTTTCTTATTTCTGCCTAATGATACTCTTTCATGGGCCCTAATTCTATAGCCTTCCGGAAATATTGTTTCATTCTCTTTGAGCCATTCTGCTACAAAAAGCTCATATAAGCTAGCCATATCTACAAGAAATGGCCTCATGGTGTGTCCGCCAATATTGTGGGCCGGACCACAATTTTCCAAAAAAAAACGACAAATATTATGAAGTGGTTCGTAATCTTGATTGAGCCTATTGTAGATTCGGTTAATACAATTTTCAGGGCTAAAAGGTTTATTAGAAGCCAATCCTTGCAGCGCTTGATATGCTCTATGCAATTGGGGCAAAGAACGATCTTTGCATAGTCCATTATGCAAAATGCGATAAATAGTCCATGCCAGAATTTGATTATCTTCAATATTTGGCGTATGTTCTTTATAATAGCATTCCGGTCTTATATCCCATGGTTTTGAAACCATTCTCCTAAGGTTTATGCTGCCACGGACATAAGCTAGCTGCTCGATATGAGGTCTATATTCCCGATAAAAACCTTTCCGACCTCGATCGAGTACACTTTTCGCCAACTTAATAGCCAATCTCTCATAAAAATCTTCTACTGAATTGTAATTTGTTTTTCCATCTATGAATTTAAATTTCTTCAATTCATATGCGTATTCTAACATACCAAAAATATTCTCAATGGGAACTTTAGGCAAAAGGATGATTTCTTGCTCAGAAGTTAAAGGAATATGTCCTACCCATCCGTTTGATTTGAGCTTCCACCTACCGTTCGTCTTAAATGAAGGAATCTCTAGATCAATCTGTTCTTTATATTCTGGCCATAATATCTTACCCGCTTCTTCAGAAAGTGCTTCACCCGGCAAATACACGGGGTCGTATTCAATTAGAGTTATTGGAGGTTTCTTTTCATTCATTATAAGATCTTGCCTCTAACGATGCCCCATCGGAATTCATCAACATATTCCAAATGATCGAAATAGTACTCTTCTAAGAATGGTTCTACTTCCTGAGTCCAGATAGCTTCGATTTGTTCGGCGAGATTTTCGCAAAGGAAGAACGAGATCCCTAACTCATAATGCGGGTCGTTAATTCGGTTATTTAATTGCTTTAACACGCCTACTAGCTTACTTATGGAGAATCCGGTATTTTTTTTACTGTGATATTCAGTCAATATATCATAATTCGGCCCAAGATGAATAAATGCAAATCTTCTGCGCAACGCGTGATCAACTAACGCAATCGAGCGATCCGCAGTATTCATTGTCCCAATAATTCGCACGTTATTCGGTATGCTAAAATATGTTCCGCTTGAAAGTGGTATTTCTTTATCACGACGTCCATTTATGCTGAATTCTAGCAGATATAATAATTCACCAAAAACTCTTGCCAAGTCCGCCCTGTTAATCTCATCTATTATAATAACACAAGGATCATTTCGCTTTCTGGCTTCGAGGCAAAATTCGAGAAAACGACCAGGAACTAGTGGATATTCTAGCGTTCCGTCCTCTCGTGTTTGGGGTCTTATACCCTGGATAAAATCTTCATAGGCAAATGCTGGATGGAATTGAACGATATCCATATAACCATCTCCTCCACTAATTAAATGCCTGGCCAATTTTTCCGCCATAAAAGTCTTGCCTGTTCCAGGTGGTCCATAGAAAATAATCTGACCCTTGCGATTGATAGCATTAATCCATTTTTTTAGCGTATCAACATTAAATCCGCTATCGCTTGAGCATTGCTCAAGTGAGTAATCTGGCTGTTTTGAGAATCGATCTTCGCCTATAAATAATTCACTGCGATCATTTGAATCTGAAACTGCATCCAGAAAAATATCTCTGATCGCCCTTTGATCAATTTCTTTTTCTTGGTTCTTTTTAAATGATACGGGCTCTTTATGCGTCGCTATAAATGTATCAAGAACGCTTTCATAATTTTTAACAATTTTATCTTTTTGCGACAATGCGATTTCAAGTGGCATTTTGTAAAGGCGCACATCAGGATCTTTATCATACTTATCGAAATTAAGATATAAGTAATCGTTATTAATGCCATCTGCACCTGCTTGGAGTAATATCTCTAGCATGCATGATTGATGGAATTTTGATCTCTCAAATCCCAATAATGGCGTTTCCCTGCTAGGGAAAACAAGATTAAAGCTTGGCTCTGTCAGGCTCAATTCTATAGGAAAATATATATCGCCATGCTTTCCAATTTTTAGCTTTGAGAAGGTGATCCCCAAAAGGTTGAATGCAAATTCTGCCTCACTTCTATTTTTAAAAATCTTATTTAGCAGCTGGACTATTTCGGTTTTTTTCCCTTTTTTAATTATACCTTCTCGCGGCAGCGCCATTTGTTCCCTCCAGCTATTATGGTTTCCTCTTTGAACTAGAATCTAAGGGCTAAATGCGTAATGCATATTTTAGGCTTTTGGACAAAAGGTGATACTTTATATTATCTACTTTATATAGATATAATATAATAATTCGAGCCAATATCAATTTTGAATTCCAGAATCGATCGGCTAGGCTTCTTTCAATAGTCTTACGAAGTTCTCTGTCATCCGATACATTGGAGCATTTCCTGGTGTAACGTCCTTAACATAACCATAATTCTCCAATATGTGTACCTTACTCAGTAGTCCAGTGTGATCGTCTACATAATATACGAAGCTTGGATTAGTCGCATTCAGCGAGTATGATTTCTTAGAGATGAAGAATTCCCTAATGAGACTTAGTTCAGGGCTATTGAGATCTTTTTTAATTTCATTGATAAGATCTGGCATCTGGCTAACTACATACCGAAACTGATCCTTCTCTTTCAACTTTCCCTCACGATCTCGTCTGCGGTCGGTTAGCATATCACTGAAATACGAACGTAAGGTCTCCGTTACGATTCCCGCGAGATATGCAGTCAAAGCGATTATAACTGTTGTAGTTGCATCAGCCATATTTGCCTGCCCACAATTCTATTAGGTTGTCAATCATCGGAAGATGGGCATTTACTTCTTCTTATCTTTCGGCGGACATGGGTCGTTTCCGTGGCTATTGGAATTCTGGATCTTTCCGTCCTTGCCATGAATGATGCACTCGGCCTTTTCATTTATGCATATCTCTCGCGCGCGGTCAAGGGCCTCAGCTTTGGTTTCAGTGTGACTTGATGCTCTCTCGGCATGAGGTTTCTTGACGTCCCAACCACTCTTCGGGTTTTTGACGACGTGTCTTTCATCTCGTACCATTGATCTTTATAGAGTAATCCTCACCTATTTAAATTAGACCAGTGCGGAGCGAAAGTAATCTATGCAAGGTCGTGAAGGAATGACCGAAATGGATTTCATGGGCGGCTTTCATTGCGATCTCCGAAAAATAGATGAAATGATTTATATCAAGCTCCCTTATATCTTCAACTCATCGATATGCGGTCTTAATGCTTCTTCTAAGCGGATCATGGCATTGATCATAGCATCTTGTATCTGCTGCCATTTCCCTTCATCAAGATAGCCCCCAATAGAGATATAATTCACAATTTGACTAGACTTCAATTCAGGACGCGGTTGCCAATCGAGTTCTCCTGTGAATTTTAAATTGATTTCTTCTTTAAACTCAGCTAATTTATTAAAGATCTCTTTAGTCTCTTCTTTAGCCCGATTTATTGAAAATAAAACTTGTACATCATGTTTATGAATCACGAATTGATATGAGAGGCCATATTTTCCTGCACCAGTTGAAATCCAGATAGAAGATTGGGGCGAAATATTAGCAAAGAGATTTGATTTCTTTTTCATCTGCTCTAATAGGGCGGCCCAGAATTGGAATCGTTTATCATTCGGTTGGGGACGTGATCCTGGCTTGACAATGAGCGTTAATAATGGTGCAGGCGGCGAATTCTCTATTCTATATGCTTCTAGCTTCAATAGGTAGAAATTCGCTAATTGAGATTTATTTAACCATGAGATCGCGTCAACATGTTCCTGTCTTGGTTCTGATACGATCCAAATCGCAGCTTTGGCTTCCGTAGATGCCAGGTATGTAATGAGTTTACCGAGGTGATCGTGGTTGCTTTTTCCCAGCTGATTTTCGATAATTACGATATTTCCTAAATCATCTTCAGCCACTATATCAACAAAGAAGTTCTCTGTATCTTGCTCGCGTTCCGGATCTGATAATGATAAATTCGTCTCCTCTTGTTCAAGAACTTCATTTAATACATCGATATTTTTTTGAAGCCAAGGTGTAAAACTGTTTTCTTCGTGTTCCCAGACTTCACGAAGTGGAATTTTCTGCATCTTGCCGATCGTAACTACAATCCCCCCCGTTATTTGAGTTAGGTTTTGCAGGAGGCGATCATAGGATTTTAGTCTTTTCATTTCAAAGTATTATTATATAAACTGTTAATTTTAAACCCACGGACATATATCTTGCATTAATCAAGCCTTAAACTAACTATAACGTATATATCCAGCCTAAAAGTTTAAATACTTGGCACAACTAATAAATGGACAAGCAAATTGAGGCCAATCATAAAATCGGTCTTAATAGACTGGATTCACGCAGAATAGACAACTAATATGGAGTTATTATACTCAAGATCTATTCTCGCAGGAGTTCAAGGGTCGAATCCCTTTCCCCGCATAAAATCAAGTCGCAGCATAGCGATTATTAGAGAATAATTCCTGAATCGCTTACGAGTAAATACGTATCGAATTTTCATCTCACCAGCTCCTGCTCATGCCCATCCTGGTGGAGAACCGCCGCAGCTTCCTGATTGTGGAGGACGATCCCATGCTCTACTAGGATTCCGGAGATCCCATATGCCGCGGCATAGCTTTGCGACGTTCTCGATTGGAGCGGAAATTCCATCGAATGATCTACAAGCACAACTCGGCCAAGCCTCTCTGGCAACGACGGGAATATACCTCAGCGCAAGTCCGAACCACAAGCGAGAAACATATATACATTCAGGTTTATTGGATTAGCTTAAAGGACTAAGTGAGGTGAAATAAAATATGCAACACGGAGATGGAAATGAGAGAGAAAAAGTGAGCAAGAAGGATCAGAAAGCAAAGAAGCTTGATGGAGAAAAGAAGCCGAAGCCAAAACGCGGCAAGAAATAGATGCAATATCGCTCGCCGATCTCTCCGGCAGGAATTCCATATCTAATGCTGAATATAATATGACATAAACTTTTGAGTATGCATCTTGAAGATTTCCTCAGCCTGGAAGAATGGCATGCTTATTAAAGGCCGCCTAATCCTCCAGGGAGATCGCCCTTCTGTGGCTCATGGCTGGCTGCGGTCTTCGTGTCTAGGAAGTCGATGGACTCTCGATGCTGGAATTGATTAGCTACCTACAACAGCAGTTGGGCCATTCTTCGCTGAGTACCAAGGCGATTTACCTGCGGGCCAGGCCCAACCATCGGAGAAAGGCGTATGAGTTAGTTGGCTTTGATCAATTAATTAATCCCGTTTGATCCTTCAAATTCTTTGATTCCAGATTGAAGCCATTTCTAAATATATGAGAGAGGGATCCCCGCACGTTCGTCTTTCGTTTGCTCTGGTTTCTCTAATGCATTCCAGTAGAACATCCTCCAGACACCGTAAATGTTATCAATATTAATGATTAATTGACTGACAGGAGGAATATGATATGAAAAATTATCTAATACTTGGGCTTATATCCACTCTGTTCATAGGAACTGTCCTTGCACAGAATATGGATATAGGTGATGTGAATGCTTTTAAACAAGCCCTAGAAAAGGATGGATTCACTGTACAAGAGGGCGGATTAGGTTATTTTGATTTCATGAAATTGTATGATATGGGAATATTGCCTTCTGCATATGGGAACAATCCATCCACAAAATATCTAGTATATCTTGTTCCACCATCTGGAAAGGTAACTGGAACAATTGCGGATATAATTAGGGCGCTTGGAGTAACTGAGAATGTAACTCCGTTCCCCAATCTTCGCCCAGATGAAGCCATTGTGTTCGTAGGAAAAACGCCGCCCGAATGCAGATACTTCAGTTACGATCCTAATTTAATGGAGAGAACATATGGAAATGAGACCCGATGGATCTTTGCCAGTTTGGCAGACACAATAAACAACCTAAATATCAAGACTGAAGGAACTCCCGATGGACTGCCCGGAGATCCTTACAATCAAACCACGATAGTAATCACTACAGCCGATAAAGGCATTGATCAACGCATCCAGGCTGCTGCATTGTCAGCGGGATTTTCAAGCGACATAATTAACACTCAGGTGCTTCCCTCGGCTATGCTGAATATGGGTGTAAAGAATAACTCTGATACATTTGGCGTATTTATTAGGCCATCTCTCTTTGCAGATCAGAAAGTTGGAGATGCTTACATCGCTAATAAACCCGCGAAAGTGTTCCGCATAACCCCCAATGAATCCGCGAAACTGGACCCGTATAATATGCCAGAGCTAAAAGTCCGCGGAACAGGCAAAACAGAGTTTGACCTTACGAATGATCTTGAACAGCTGAGGGAGGCTATTCTAACCAAATACCACGGATTGAATGCCACAGAGCTTCCAACTAGTCAAGGAGTCCCAATAGCAAGCGATGCTATCCAGAGAGGAATCGATGGTCTTGGCCCTGACAATGATGCGTGCTATCTATGGTCAGTAAACCGAACAGCCGATTCGCCGACTCCGCCTTTCCCAAATCTCTCTCTGTACTATGATTTCCTCGGAAAACCACCAATTACTTTGGGCAACGATCCTAATGAGTTCATAATCGTCTACGGGGTTAACCATGTAGCTACAGGAAAAGCAATATACCAAAGCTTTGTCACATACGGAGCGGACGCATTTAATGGTGTCGGGATGATCACGGACGCGGATTTCAATGGAACCGCCCAGGAATACCTTCCTGATAATCCCAATGCAAGATACCTCTATGTCTACAAGATCGCCAGGGATTGCAGTGATGATCTGAACTGTTATAAGCTTCCCAGTGGCCCCGGAGGCTACGGTATAGATTTGGGTCAGCCGCTCTTCATTGGCTGGAGGCTCTACCTGGAAAAGGCTACAAAGACGGGGCCATCTTACTCAGAAATCGTGTACGATAGGGCAATAAAGTTCGATCCGAAGAAATAGGGTAAAAAATGTAAGGGCTGGAGATATACAGGTTGATCCTCATCTATAGGTGCGTATAACCTGTAATCCAATCTCTCTTTTTTCGATATGCTTTAAACTTATGTAAAATTAATATTTAATTATAGGATATCAATTGTTAGAATATTCGTCTATGCTTGAATGCGGCTTTCTTTTCCGACCGAAAGTTCGATATCCGGTGAACATAGATATAAATCGGAGTGGGGACTTATCAATAAGTTTCCCGCGAGTCGTGCGAAGGGTAGCTGGTAATTCGTCTCTTGGAGATGAGATATTATTCGGAGGCAGCAAGGTGGAAGTACCGAAGCTGGGATTTGCAGCAAAGATCTTCGCAAGCCTTATCGCAGGGACTATCTGCGGATTGTTCTTTGGGGAAAAAGCCGAAATTTTGGCCCCTATAGGGGATATTTTCATCAAGTTGATGCAGATAACTATCATACCTTCTATTATAATCTTTATCATCACAGGTATAAGCAGCATCGATCAATCTTATGCAAAGGATTTTCTAAAAAAAGTGGCATTGATTATGCTGCTGATGTGGTTCTTGGGATTAATAGTCTTCTTCTTCATGCAGTTTGCCTTTCCCAATGAGCCAAACAATTCATTTTTCAGCACTACTCAGCTCTCGACGTCAGATGGAACTGATCTGATCAACCTTTTTATACCATCCAACCCGTTCAATTCCATCTCTGAAGGACTCATCCCTGCCATAGTTTTCTTCTGCCTGCTGTTTGGATTTTCTCTTATAGGGGATGAAAGGAACAAGCCTTTTGTGGACCTGCTTAAGGGTCTTTCATCCAGCTTTTCTAAAATAACAAAGCTGCTAATAAAGACCACTCCGTTGGGCATTTTTGCAATCACAGCAAACACAGCTGGAACCATCACCATAACAGATCTCCTTCAAATTCAGGTTTTCTTCATATCCACAGTAGTGCTCTCGTTGATATTGACTCTCCTGGCTCTGCCTTTGTTAGTATACTGCCTTACACCGTTGAGCTACCGGGAAATACTTTCAGCCGCAAATAAAGGGGTCATACTGGGATTTTCCGCAGCCGATGTCTTTATCACCTTGCCCTTGATATCCGAAGGTGTCGCCAGCTTGTTTAAGGAGCCTCGGAGCGAAGAGAAGACTAGGTCATACAGCGGAATTCTAGTTCCTTTGGCCTACAGTTTTCCATCCTTGGGGGCTTTCCAGGTACTGCTATTTATTCTTTTCACAGCCTGGTTTTATAATGATTCACTTGAGATTAAAGATCAGCTCTTCTTGGCTGTGGTTGGTGTGCCCAGTCTCTTTGGACCCGCCAAGCTATCACTTCAATTCCTTCTTCAAGTGATGCAGCTACCTGCAGATGCTTTCCAGTTATATATTATATCTAGTCCATTATACGTCTACTTCGTCAAAGCACTTACTTGTATGTCCATCTTTTCCTTTTCCACTATATGCACTGCTTTCCTCTCAGGCTGCGGCGGACTCCGATTGAAGAAGGCTCTTTTCTCTATAATCATCGTAGTTGCGATATTATCTTCTGTCGTTCTTGGACTCAGGATAGGGTTTGCTTCCATGCTGGGTGATTCTTCTCAAGGAGGTCAGACCATCTTAAGCATGAAAATGCCCTTGGACGCCATTGGAAAGAGAGTGGATATGAACGTGGATACTAGGGTCTACAAAAACTACTCTGAGGTTCCATCGGTCCGAGATAAACCAAATATCCTGGAGAACGGCAGCCTTGTTGCGAAGATTAAGAGCAGAGATGTCCTGCGGGCCGGATATATTCCGGATATCGTGCCCTTTGCCTTCTTCAATAAAGATGCCGAGCTTGTTGGCTATGACATCCAGATGGCATATGATCTGGCAGAGGTGCTGAATGTATCACGCATAGAGTTCCTGCCGGTGGATCAGAGAACTTTGTATGACAGAGTCAACAATGGGAGCTGTGACATAATTATAACTGGAGTACCCCTGGTTCCGCGAATTATAGGAATGGGCAGGTTTACCTCACCATATATAGATCTACACCTAGCTTTCTTAACCAAGGATTACAGGAAGAAAGACTTCGAGGGTCTGGAGGATGTCGTAAGGATGAAAGATCTTAAGATCGCCATCGCCAGGGGGTCAGAATATTATAATGCCGTGAGCACTATCTTCCCACAGGCTACAATAATCCCCTTGGACCACCCCAATCAATTCTTCAATCAGACAAACGCCGATGTCCTTTTGACCACTGCCGAAACAGGGTCAGCCATGGCCCTCCTCCATCCATTCTATGATGTAGCGATCTTGCAGCCCTATGACACATATAAGATCATGTGTGTCTATGTTGTCTCCAAGAATTGCGATGACGCCTCCCTAATGTTTCTGAACTATTGGCTCAATATGGAAGAGGAGTACGGATCGCTGGATAGAAAATACAAATACTGGGTGCTGGGTGAAAATGCAGATAACAGGCAGCAGAGATGGTCCATCATAAAAGACCTCTTTACCTGGATAAAACAAAAAT
>Ga0074195_1002290_pt1 | contig 22109 bp, 27 predicted proteins | sample EPASupsiteHSE623_FD_64525 | JGI IMG/M metagenome (GOLD analysis project Ga0074195, IMG submission 64525) | Bioremediated contaminated groundwater from EPA Superfund site, New Mexico - Sample HSE6-23 | ecosystem: Environmental > Aquatic > Deep subsurface > Groundwater > Contaminated ...
AGATATTGTTTTAATTCTTCTCGCTCTTCTGCCTTCAAGTGGACGATGTGCAGTTTTTTTCTTGCCATGATCTTTAATATATGGCAAGTTCTAAAATTTAAAACTTTTGTTACAAAGCACTAGAGCCGGACTATTTTTTTATCTCTTCGCGGAATTTTTGAGCTTCGAGTTTCAAGGTCGCAGCAAGGTTGTTGGAACCTTCCATCTCTAGGACTTTGTCGAAACTCCGAATACTTTCTTCAATTGCGTTATCTGGTTCGTCTTCGTTGCCAGCAAATTCATAGAGTATGAAGCCTCTTAAAAACCAACTGTTTGCATCGTATGGATCTAAGGTGACAATTTTATCGTAACATTGAAATGCTTCTTTTCTTCTGCCTAATTTGTCGAGCGCAAATGCTTTATTTCTCCATGCATCGACATTCGTTGGGTCTGCTTCAATGGCTTTATCAAAGAAATCGATGGATTTCTCCATATAGGATTTTGATTTCTCATTGACTCTTGATTCCATAAGAGATTGTGCATTCGCGAGATAATAAATCCCTTTTCTGTTCCAAATTGTTGTGTATTGAAGATCCAATCCGTTTACCTTAGCCGATGCAAACATATTGGAAAGCTTGTCCATACTTTTATCTTTAAATTTTTCATATGCAGGGCACTCATCTATTTCAGGAATAAGATAATTTATCTCTTGTAGGGATTGTTCTAAACGAAGAATCCTCCAAAAATCGTCCTTTATGGCGGGTCGTGGTCTTGGGTTAGGGGGAAAATTTGGGTTATTGTGTCCCTCAAACGGCTTAACAACAATAACATCTTTTCCGATATCGTAAAGTTTGCCAAAATCCTTTATATCTAAGAGCTCACGGATAATATTAAGAAGTGTGTAGATGCGCAAATCATGGATTTCTTTTTTTAGCTTCCCTAGATGAATATGGTTTAATGCGAATTCAACGTCGTAAGAATTATTCAGCCAAGATAAAATCTTATTTCTCACTATCATGTCGTTTCTTTTACGAATGACTGGGTCAAGGTTTGCATCCGCCAGTCGTTCTTTTTCTATCGCGGTCAATAGTGGCTTGTCTGGCTTCGGAGCAGGCATGAATGCCTATTAGTTATCCTAATTAATCAACTTTTCTATGATACTAAAACCGTAAAGGTTAACTAATTAAGATGCATTTATATACTTGATCACTAATGCAGTAACTATGAGAGGGAGACTCAACCAAGAAAGATTGACCGATGGCCTTTGCTTCAGAACATTACAGGGCCAGAGGCAGTTTTTGGAACAGTACGCTGAAGAACAGAATGTATCTCTCTGCGAAGCAGCGAGGCGTGTCTTAGACGCTGGAATCAAAAGCATGAGTAATGGTGAATGATTATTATGCTAACTGAGAATTTAGAAGGATCCTGCCACATTTGGTCTGGACAACGAGATGTGACAGGGTCGAACTACCTCACTCTATGGAGGCGATTCAATATTTAGGGACCCTTCTGAGAATATAAAGGTTTGTGGCTCTGCCACAGATCAGACCATCGAACATTATCAGAGGCCTGAGATCAAAGCAGCAATCATCGCCTATTGTTTGAATGACGAGGCAATTAGAGCCTTGAATGGTGATAATGGATGGTACAAACGGGCAGATGAGCTGGGCAAGGTACAGCTCACAACTCCGGAGGATTACGATTATCTCATCCAGAAATACCGCACCTTGTACGCTACTCTTGATCTGCTGGATCCAGAACTAAGGCCGGTCTCCAAGAAATGGAATGATCGGAAAGGCACGCCAGAGAAACCAATCGGAACCCTGGCCGACTGCCTGGCATTCACGCTCTCAGTAGATATAGATTCGATCAAAGGACCTGATGACGAGGATATCACTACGTCGCTGGAGATCAAGAGCGCGGTTGAAGCTGCGGGCCAATTCTTTGTAGATTACCTTCGGGAACATGGGGCTCATAAGAGTGTGCATTGCTTGTACTCGGGTGGCGGAATATATGTGCACATTCATCATGCTCTGTTCAGGGCAAATCCGGATTGGAGTCCAGACGACAAGGTGCATGCTTTCAGGTCCGTGACAATGGCTTTCAATTCCTTGATAGGCGCTGTATCCAAGCAATTTTTTGAATTGCATCCAGCATACAAGGGCAAAGTCAAATTTGATCAGCTGAACAACCAGAAGCGCAAGTTCAAAGCGCTCTTCAGTATCCATAAGCGTCTGCCCTTCGCAGTAATTCCTCTAAACCCCGATCACATAGAGATCGATTTTAGAAAGGCCATGCTGCCTCTCTCATCCGAGGTTCTGGCAGAAGGCGCGTGCTGGTATCAAAGCTATGATCTTGGCGAAAAGGAAGCGCTGAAACAGCTTCTGGCGCCTTATGTAGAGCAGGCCGAAGGGAATCTGAAGGTGCGCAAGGCCAAGACCGGGAATTATGAAATTCCCAGGTTTTCGAAGCCCATTCCTTCTGAAAAGTGGCCTCCTTGCATGAAGAACATCTTTCAAAAGGCAGAGCCAGGCCGTGGGCCACATCGAGCTTTGGCAGTGCTGGCAGCGTATCTCTATCAAGCTGGGTGGCCTGAAGAGGAGGCATTTAAGCTTTGGGAACCGGTTGCTGCGCGGACCGGGGTGGAGGACAGGATCTTTGATCAATGGTATGGTTTGATGAGCTGTCCAAGTTGCCAGACTCTCCAGAGCGAGAGTGCTGGGTATCCAAAAGTCGGGCTTGGTGGGCTCGGATACTGTGAAGGGGGCTGCTAATGACAGCTACTCCCTTGAATTTCACCGATGGCCTTACTGTGATTGATGCCATCAAAGCGCTAGATGGTGTATGTGATCATGCCTCCTCAAGGGATGGCATGGGCTTCTCCAAGTTCGATCGGGAAGAGAACGAAGATCTCATTGAGAAAGCATTATCTGAAAGTCATTTATCTTCAAAAGAAGAAAAGAAAGCTTATGGATTCTTGAGGAAATACAAGAAGCAGCTAAAAGGGCTGGGCATCAATTATGACGACATCGGGCATCTCCCTCGGCCGGATAACGGCGACGATAAGGACTCACTAGAGCAGATCAATGAACGCATACCTGAATGGATCGCAGAGTATCACTTCAAAACGGTAACTGACACGGAAAGGCTCCACCACTACGATCATGGCGTCTATCTTGATGACGGCGAGATAGTTCTTAAGGCTCTTATAGAAGCAGAATTTGGTGACATAACCAATGATCGACTGGTCAGAGACGTCATCGGCAAGATAAAGCGCAGGACCTACGTTGACCGGGATCTTTTCAATAACCGGAACATCCTGAACGTCAGAAATGGCCTGCTAGATCTGGAGACTCTGCAGCTCCTTTCACATACACCTGATTATCTATCGACTGCCCAGATTGACGTTTTCTATAACCAAAAGGCAAAGGCTCCGGCGATCTCCAAGTTCCTGAAAGAGGTGGCACGATCCGGGGATATAACTCTGATCGAAGAGATCATTGGATGGCTACTATGGCCTGATTACAACGTCCACAAGGCAGTTATGCTGCTCGGGCCGGGGAGGAATGGCAAAGGCACGCTGCTGAGGCTCATAACGGCCTTCCTGGGCAAGAAGAGCATCAGCAATGTCACTCTGCAGGATCTAGTGGCTGACAGGTTTGCCAAGGCCGATCTGTACGGTAAGCTGGCCAACATCGGCGGGGACCTTCCCTCCAAGGATCTCTCGGATACGGCTGCTTTCAGGAACCTTACGGGCGGCGATGATAACAGGGCTCAGGAGAAGTATCATCTGGCGTTCAACTTCAGGAACAAGGCCAAGCTGATGTTTTCGGCCAACTTACTGCCCAGGAGCTCCGATGACACCTATGCATACTATTCTCGGTGGATTCTCATCGAGTTTCTGAACTCCTTCGACCCGCAGAAGGGAACCGGCGATCCGGACCTCGATGCTAAGTTGCAGACACCGGAGGAGCTGAGCGGGCTCCTGAACATCGCTCTGGCCGGTCTGGCCAGTTTCCGGGCAAATAGCTGGAAGTTCAGCTATGACAAGACTGTGGAAGATGTTGAGATCCTTTACAAGAGGAATGCCAATCCGGTGCTGGCTTTTCTGATAGATGAATGTGAAGCCATCTCCTCCGGCTTCATCGAGAAGACGGTTTTCAACAGCAGGTTCAACGAATATGCCAAGAAGCATGGCATCCGGCCTTTGAGTCCTACTCGATTCGTAGTGCTGTTGAAGGACCAGACAGAGATACCGGTTTCCGACTACCGGCCTCATTTATCTGGTGGGGAAGCAGCTCCAAGGTGTTGGCTCGGCGTGCAATTTAAGGAAGAGAAAACCGAGGACGGTGGACAACAGTCCACCCCGTCCATGGTTTTGCCTACCCCTAGTTTACGGGAAAATGAAAAAGAAGGTCAAGTTGAAAAAATTAGTAGTAGGAAAGATAGGGATAAAAAAAACCCTGGACGGGGTGGACTACTTGGCCAACAGCCCTGGAGCAAGAAGCAGCATTGCATCAAGTGTGGGAGGAATTTCCCTTACAACTTGATCCCATACTTCAACCAGGGAGAGAACGGATATATCTGCACTAGCTGTTGCATGGGTCAACCCGAAGAGCCTGTTAAGCACGATCCTCAGACTGTTTTATGCGTGGAGGGGAGCACATAAAAAAAATAAATCCGGCACATAATGATACATTGATCGATACGACAAAACCAGACAAAATCCGACAGCTTTCCATAGAGCAGGCTAATGCCCTTGAACATCTGCTGCAGGGCCAGAGTGATAGAGCTGTAGCTGAGGCTGTGGGTGTGAGCCGGCAGACCATCTGGGAGTGGCGCAACCATGATCCTCTATTCGTAGCCGAGCTGAATCGGCAGCGCTCCGAGATGTGGACAGAGGCCCGCGAGAGGCTGAAATCCCTGGCCAATCATGCTCTGGATGTGGTAGAGCTGCATCTTGACAGTGACGATCCCAAAGCCTCCCTGGCGGCTGCCAAGTACATCTTGCAAGGCACCAGACTCATGGGAGATACGGATCTGCCTTCAAGTGGTCCTATGACATCAGAGGGTGTGATCATGGAGAGGCTAAGAAACGAAGCCTGGTGCGAGCTGAGGGCTGAAGACAAGAAGAATAGTACCGGGTATTCGATGCTGCAATTCGATCCTCTCAGGGAGATGCACGAAGCTGATTTCGCGGATAGGGTTGAAGAGTTAGCCGAGAGCAGGCTGAAAAAAGCAATGGTAGAGGCCGGGCTGTTATGATTGATAAGGCTAGAGTCTGCTTTTCTCAGCATGAAGACCTGTCTGCATAGCATTTCATGGAGCTGATCGGAAAGCGAGTCCAGGACTGCGAAGCCTGGGGGCGAAAGCTCAGATCCCAAGGGAATTTGAAGGAAGCCGAGAAGATACGAAAAACCAAGGACCAGATGATGACATCATTGGGAGAACTCCAAAAATGTCAATCACTCAAGAGGAAATAAGTAGAACATTTGACGCGATGCAGAGCCGATCTCCTCCGCCAAGATTGACGCCTGAGCAGCTTAACGCAATCGACCTGCTGATTTTTGGGAAGACCGATAAAGAAGTAGCTGAGACCATTGGCGTTGGCCGGAACACCATATCAAAATGGTACAAAAATGCATTTTTTATCGCAGAATTGAACGCCAGAAGAGAAGAGCTATGGAAAGAAGAGAAGCTTCGGCTCAAGTCCCTGGTCCATGATGCGGTGGATGTTCTTTCCAATGGCCTGCGCAGCTCAGATGAGAAAACAGCAATTACCTCGGCGCTCCATATCCTGAAGACCGTTGGCCTGTATGGTGAAGTGAAAGACAGCTTCGGGCCTACCACGCCTGAGAAGGTAGTCTGGGATCAAAGAGCAAAGAAAGAACTTCAAATCTACATGGCATTGAGGCCTGATTCATTCTGCGAATGGTCGGTAAAGAATCACATGGAAGAGCTGGCTCATGAAGATGCTCATAAATTCATGGCGTTCTGGTATGAGCAGGCAGTCGATGAGCAGAAGGCAGAACTCAGGCAGTACAAGAAGAGAGCAAAGGCCCAAGTAGAGCCCGTACCTCTGACCATTGAGGAAGATCACCAGCAGGTTCAAAACGATACGCTTGAGCCTATTAATGCTTAGGAGAGAGATCGCCTCTCTTTCTTTTTAGCCACAGAACCTTTGCACCCTTCCGAACCTTCCGTTTTAAGGATTATCCTTTCATCCTTCGCAGCCTACCGAATTATGAGATTATCCCTTTGACCTGACCGACGGCTTACCAGCTTACAATTCAGCTTACAATCCAAAATCTGGAAATTCCTGGAAGGATCCAGGAAGGCTCAAGACGCGGACATGATTAAGACGTACGCTGCTCCAAAGCGTCTCGCCAAGACAAATCAGCGTACTGAGTCTACCTTAGGCCTCCTGAACGTGAAATGTTCTTAGAATCACGTTCATATCCTCGGCAGGCAGCTCAAATGCACCAATCTCAACAAAAACGTTGTTGTTAGTTAAATTGCGGCGACGCACCCGGCAGCAGAGCAACGGGGTGCGTTGTTAGACTGGTTTTTGCACGGAGTATATACTTGACCTTGGCAGCAGTCAGCTTTAAAATTTTGTTCCTTCTGCCCTTGAACATGTCGCCTTGAAGTGCACGAGTATATAAATGCTAAGCTTTAAGGACTATATACAATGCCCGATGAACCGAAAATGATTTATTTATGTACCGCACATATTAATAGGGTGATACCATTTCAACAGTAGGTATTGATGGCGATTTTCTTTCAGGCTTTAACATATCTGGGGCAAATGAATATCTTTTGGCTCTCAAGATTCTCATTGCCCTTGCAATCCTGTTTGTGGTATGGAGGCTGCATCTCCGAACATGTTCAATATGTTGATATAAATTGCACTCTTGGCCGAATGCTGGATGAATGGCGTAGCCAGTTGATACTGACTTTGTCGGATTAGTATCTTATGTATGCCCACGATATTGAGTATCTTCCTGTTTTGAGGTAGCCTGAGAAGTTTTCGATGGTGCCAAGGCTGCAATAGAAAAGGCAAGACCACAACCTCAAAGGCTACAGCCAACGAATGAGGGCCTGACACCCTCATGCCTGCTTAAATATGGCCCTGAAACATACACCCATGAGCTTCTTGAATTTCATTTTGCTCAGAAAAACATTCATCTCATCAGGCTTGACGCCGATCTTGAGCATGACCATGCCCAAAGGATCACAACTACATCCGCCTTTGCACTTACCGCACTCTCCAGTTCCGTTTCACATTCTGTGGCTACGATGCGTCGTGTTCGTTATCCGTATTTAAGTCGGGCAGAAAGACCAGTTCCGTTTCTTGCACCAGATATCCCGGAAGTAGGGCAACGGGAGTGCAAAACTCTGAAGATCCAATGAAAACTATATTCTTGTCGTCCTTCGCCAGATCTCTAAATCCGACAGATCGATCCCAATATAGCATTGAAATAAAATTTATATTCTGTAGACTGGAAAATCCTCACTGTTGGATGTGTCATTTTCTGCCGCTGCCAATCTCAGCATAAAGATATGCTGAGGGCGTAAAGTTGCCGCGACAAGGCACAAAAAATGTCGGACGAGAGTTACGACAGGCCAAATTATCTCGAAAAAGAATCGCGTATATCGCAAGCATGCCTTACACAATTCAAAAGATTTATGAGGATAGAACGGTCTCTTGGCTTAATGCCTAAGAGATCTTTAGATAAGGGTGACAGTGGCAAAAAAACCACGGCGAAGGTAAAGCCACGGGAGGCTTCGTCCGTCTCCTTGGAAAAGAAGGCCAAGGTCGGTATTTGGCAGAGTAGCGATTTTATTTTATACGCAGGATTGATTGTGGCGGGGCTTTTTTCTTTTTATCTGCGCGCCGTCATTCCCTGGGGCCGAGTCTTCTCGGGCAGCAGCGTCATCTTCAGCAGCGAGACCGATGCCTGGTATCACATGATGCTGGCCAAAGGCACTGTGATCAATCTGCAGAGACTGTGGTTTGACCCCATGACTTACTTTCCGCATGGAACGCCGCTGCACTTCGGTCCTTTCGTGAGCTGGGCCATTACTATATTCTCTTACATCTTCGGCCTGGGCCAGCCCAGCAATCATCTGATTGAAGTAGTGGGCGCCTTCTTGCCAGCAGTCCTTGGCGCCCTCCTGGTTTTCCCCGTCTACTTCATAGGAAAGGAGCTATACGGCAAAAGCTGCGGCCTGGTCTCGGCTTTGATCATAGCCGTGCTTCCCGGTCAGGTCTTAAGCCGCACCACCCTGGGTTTTACAGATCACCACGCGGCAGAGATCCTGTTTAGCAGCCTCGTCATGATGTTCCTGCTCCTCGCCTTGCGCTCTGGAAAGAGCATGACCTTTGCGGCTGTGCAGAGGAATTTGTCCGCATTTAAGAAGCCACTCCTCTATTCCGCTCTGGCCGGTGTTTCCCTTGGCCTTTACATCGATGCCTGGTCCTCCGGATTTCTTTTCGAGGGAATAATTCTGCTCTTCATCATGCTGCAGAGCATTTTTGACCACATTCGGGGAAAGAACGTGGAATACCTGAGCATATCCGGGGCAGTAGCTTTTCTTGTAGCCACGCTGCTGGTGCTCCCCTTTGTCGATTCCTACTACAGATTCAATCATTACCTCTACAGTCTTTTCCAGCCCACCATACTTCTCCTGGGCGTGATTGCAGTCGTTTTTTTCTCAGTCCTGTCCAAGTTTATTAAAGAAAAGAGATTCGAAAGCTACTACTATCCAGGCGCATTAGTGGGATTGGCGGCTATAGGCACGACCATACTTTACTTTGCTCTTCCTCAGTTCACCAAGCCGCTCCTGACGGGACTTGCCATATTCCAGCAGAAGACGGGTGGCGCCGCAACAATTAGTGAGGCCGCCGCATTGTTCTCCGATGGGGGACTGTTCTCCTTTGGCAGTGTCCTCACATCGTTTCCAGGCATCGGCTACAGTCCCGATCCTACAGCTCTCTTCCACCTGCCTGAGATTCTTGCTATCCTGTTTACCACGTTCTCATTTGCCCTGATAGCGCTGATCTTGCTCATCACCAGAAATGTCAAGTTCCAAAAGCCCGCTGAAATACTGATCTTAACCTGGTCTTTGGTAATCCTTATCATGGCTCTCGCTCAGAATAGATTCACCTATTATTACGCGATAAATGTAACCGTTCTCACCGGCTTTTTAGTAACGTGGCTACTACAGAGGTTCGGCATCACGTATCTGGACCTGGGTGAGATCAAGGACCCGGTCAAGCTGATCACCTCAAATCTCAAGATAATCCTAGCGGCAATCTTGTTTTTTTCATTTATTATCTTGCCCAGCCTTAGCTGGAGCATAGTATACGCTCAAAATACCGACGGCCCGGATTCTGATTGGCTGACCTCAACGGCATGGCTGCAGAACAATACGCCAAGCCCCGGTATGGATCTCTATGATAAATATGAGCGGCCCGCTGGTGACAAGTATGCCTACCCGGATGCGGCTTACGGTATTATGTCCTGGTGGGATTATGGGCACCTCATCGAAACCGTAGGCCACAGGATTCCTAATGCAAATCCCTTCCAGCAGGGAATTGGCAGCGTCACCCAGAAAGTTGCTGGCTCCTCGCCATTCTTCTTAGCCGAGAATGAGAGCCAGGCAGAAAAAGTGCTGGAAGCTCTTGATCTAAATCGCTCAAAGTACATGAATACCAAGTATGTGATGATCGATCAGCCCATGGCAGTAAGCAAGTTCCATGCCATAGCGGCCTGGAGCTCTCTTCCCCTTATAAAATACATGGGCGTGGTCTGCCAGCAGCAGGGAGGACAGTGGTTTCAGGTGCAGATCTGGCGCGAGTCCTATTTCAAGTCCATGGCGTCTCGCATGTACTTCTTCGACGGAACTGAGACCGCTGGAGATATGGGTGTGGGACTGGCCTATCGTGCCAGGGATGCAGGAAATGGAGTTACGGTTCCTGTGCTCACCGAAGCGCCCAAAATCACCAATAATCGCACTGAGCTGGAAGCGTTCATCAATGAGAGCCGAAGAGGTGGAGATATTGCCGAGATCGCTGCCATGAGCCCTGCTAACCCTGCCTTCCCGCTCAATGCCCTGCAACATTACAGGCTGGTGCATGAGTCCGAGACTGCTGCAACCAGCAATGGTCAGAAGTTCGTTAAGATCTTCGAGCATGTGCCGGGCGCGGTGATAAGCGGAAATGCACTGCCGGGAATTAAAGTTGTAGCCGCAGTTCCCATAATGACCAATCAGAACCGGGTTTTCCTATACCAACAGTCCAATACCAGCGACGCCAGTGGCCGGTTCACCCTGGTGCTTCCTTACTCCACGGAAGGAAGCATTGCCGGCGGCACGAATTTCGATACCAAGCCCATGAGTGCCTACCAGTTGTCTGTGGGTGACAAAGTCTACGAATTGAAGGTACCTGAGGAGCACGTCCTCTCCGGAGCTATCATCACAATATGAAGCTCCCGGAGGAGATGAGCTGGTCAGATTAGAGAATACCGGGTATGAAATGGCCATCCAGCACCCAGACAAACTGGCATGGATCGTGGCGGACTTCATTGAGATATCCGCTACGGATCCTTTTACACAGTCCCTCAACTTCAACTCATGATTAAGAACAGATTTGCTGTGTCGAATAATTCTCGATGAAGCGGCACATGATGTTGGTTTCATGTTCTGCCCATTTAATGCCCAAATGGTCTGTAGCTTGCTGATTTGATGGAGTTATTCGACACAGCAGTTCCACGCGATAAAAAAACAAACCGCTTGTATATAACTCACAATAGCACCGCACATTCTGACCTTATCGCTGGCCCATATCCCGAAGGAAAAGTACCATGTGCGCTGTGACAGTTATAACAGCTGAGGAAGACTATCTAAGAACGTGTAGAGGGATTCAATGAAGCTGCCTATTGTAGTCATGGCAACTGCGCTAATGATATGTGGTGCATTGGCCGCCAACCAATACATAGAGGTATCCGCTAAGCTGGAAGATGTCATAAGCAACTCATTGGGATTGGTCACATTTAGACCAAGTGTCATAATGACCGATGGTCAAATGCATATTACCCTCAGTGCAACGCTGCTAGGAGATTACCCAACACCGACAGATGTTAGGAGAATCATCGAGCTTTACTATTCGATTGTGGCCGGTACTGGATATGCAGGCAGCTTGATATTTGTCATAAACAACCTTGACGGCATAGCCACGTATAGATGGCTTATCAGCCCATATGCTCAGGATGACTTTGATGCAAACCCGAATTATGTAATGGAAAGCATGCAACGGTTGAATCCAGGTCTTGAAGGAATCGCTGGCTCAGGATCTTGGATATACAGTGATCCAAACTACGTTGGCAGTAGGCCTGCTGGAGAGTGGGACGGGGACCCGTAATTGCTAATCGGTCAACCTGAAGACTAACATTGTGAAATCAGGTATCTCATAAGGACAAGACGAGGATCCCATGTCTTGAGATCAAGTACGTGTAACCTGCAAGAATCTATCTCTCTTTTTGCCATCCTCTTAACAAGCCCTATTTTTGCTTTTGCCTACCTGAATATTCCAAATACTATGGAATGAATTATCGACAATTGCCCGCTACCGAATAATCGTTATCAGCAAGATCAAAATTGCGCTGTAGAATCTGGAGCGCAAACCCATACATTGCGAGGGCGAAAGAGGATTTATAAAATATGGTGACTGCATTTTATGGCATGAGAATTGGCATAAAAGTAGTGCGTGTAACATGTAGACCAACTTTGAATACAATAAGGATCCATCTGGAAATCTATAACGAAGATCTTATCAGATGCTACTGTCGCAACATGGCCATTTGTTAAATTACTTCGGAATAATTTTTAGTAAAAATTACAGCGGCGCACCACGCAGCAAACTGCGGGGGTATTTGCCTAAAAATAACAGGAAGTGATGTTTTTCTTGGTGTTTATATTACTAAACCCCTCATTAATATTATTACAGCCAAAGGATTCATATAGACTAAATTCAATTAACAGATTGGAGTGAGTGCGATGTCTCTAAGCATACTGGTAGTGGACGATAACGACATTAACCTGAAGATAGCTTCGCTTATGCTCAAAAGGCTTGGTCACCAAGCAGACCTCGCAAAAAATGGAGAAGAAGCAATTAAAGCTTTAGAAAATAGACGCTACGATATCGTGCTTATGGATATCCAAATGCCTGAAATGGATGGAATAGAGGCAACAAAAATCATTCGTCAGAGATGGGATTATGGTCCTAAGATCATAGTTGTTACAGCATTAGACATTTGCCGCAATGCTTGTTTCGAAGCAGGGGCAGATAATTTTCTGACTAAGCCGCTTATTCTCGACGAGTTAAGAGCTTCAATTGAAAACCACATGCTAAATCCATTCATTAACCAACTTAGATCAAATATATTAAAAGAAATTACGGTTACATCAGATATTTGAGAAACCGAACCACAGAGAAGACCGGACATTGAGGCAGAGGATAACTAAGACGTCATGTTACGGAGAAGAATACATCCAAAAACATAAGAACAGGTAATCTGCCACCAACATTCATGGACGGTAAAGACATAGATCGAATGCTAGCTGTAATCGGTAAAAAACTGGAAACGAATATCAATGACTCGGAAACATGGGCCGCCAAAGCAGATTTGCTATGCTCCATTGGGCTGTATGAAAACGCTGTTCGATGCTGTGATAAGTCCTTGACAATAGATCCAGATAATGCATTCACTTGGGCTACTAAAGGCAATGCACTTGATAAACTTGGAAAACATGAAGAAGCCCAAGCTGCCTTTGCCAAGGCCAAGGAGTTGGGATACATAGGCTGATCCCAGATTCTAGCAGTGCATATAACATGTGATTTAGTTCTATGGCATTTTTGCAGGGATTGACGAAAAATGTCCGGGATGAGAAGGGGATACCTGTATGCTGCATCATCTCTCACCCCACAATACTCATGACAGCTAATCCTAAAGATCTTTTGGCATGAACAGGAGGAAATGAGAGCCGATGAAGAATAAGAGGTATAAGACATTGGCTGCTGGCAGTTCGGCCCTCGTTTCATTTAAATATGGGAGATAGACCAAATATAAGAGTTAGGATTACATGAACACCAAGTAAACCGAATCGCGCATCATAAAAATTGTAGAATTTAAATGAGGTATCTATTAATATCGATTCCTAATTGATTCCTACTTTTTTATTCCTATTTCCTACCTCAATCCGACCCAAGTAGGATAATCTTATAAATTCATCCGACAATAGTAGGATACATGCAAAAGATGAGTGTCTCTGTTCCTGATTCCACAATGGAAACCATTGAAGCAGAGACAAAACGCATGGGGAAGAGTCGTTCTCACTTTGTAGTTGAAGCTATTGATTTTTACACAGGAACTGGTAGGAATTTAAAAAACAATATCAATCGACTAAATGAAGAATTAACGATAAAGTCAGAAGAAGCCAAATCACTATCTAATAAAGTATTACAGCTAGAAGAACGTATTCCTATCATTGAAAGCCAAAGTAGGATGAAGGATTACGATATCAATAGAATCAATAATGAATTAGCTCTAAAGATCAATGAAAACAAATCGCTATCTGATAAAGTATTACAGCTAGAAGAACGTATTCCTACCATTGAAAGCAAGCTTGCAGAAGCTGATAAGGAAATAAATTCAAGAGCAGTAGAAGTATTCCAGAAAGACAAGAAAATTCATACTCTGGAAAATCAGATTGCTGAAAGAGATAAGAAATTTGAATCAATGGTATTTGAATTAGAACATTTTAAATCTCAGATTGACCAAATCAGAGAGCAATTGCATGAAGCCGAAAAGCTGAAAGAGAAGACAGAATCGGCTCTGAAGTCCAAAGAGGATGAGATCGCATTCCTTCGCGGCCATGTGGCCCTGCTCACCCAAAGCATCAGCCAGCTATCACTGAAGCCAGGAGAAGAGGAGATCAAAAAGAAAGGATGGTGGCAATTCTGGAAGTGATCAAATAACAGAAGAAAAAGCAACAATGACAAAGCCAGCACAAAAACAAACCGGCCCGCAGTTTATCCCCAAGCTCAAGGACAAGAAGGTCACAATCCGCCTAGTCTCTGGAGGCCAGCCAATTACCGGCATCCTAGATAGATACAACCCTTATGAGGTCCGTATCCAGACTACCAAGGGGCCGATCCTGGTATTCAAGCACGCTATTGCCACAATCGAGCCTGTGGATGAGCCAAAGGGCTACAGGCCAGATATTTAGAGGCGGGAGGGCGAAGTTCGGATAGTGGGCTGAGTGATCTCCCCTCCGCCCAGTAATCTCTAAGCAACCATCATGAATAATTATCTTGCGGCCCGGAAGAGGTACCAAGCAACTTGGGATAGCAAGGGTCCGCCGGACCGCAAGGATATAGGACAAAAATGGTTATGAAGGTTGTGGGACTTCCTTGTGGCCAGGCACACCCGGTCAATCAGGCAGCTATCCTTGAAGCCAAGTGAGGAGGGCTGGTCCATGGCGGTTGTTCTGGCGGTGATAGGGAAAGGCAGCATCCAAGCAAAGGATGGAGGATAAAACAGCGATAGGATCTCCTCCTTATCCATTTGACAAAGCAAAGCTCATACATATTCGCTTATGTTTAACTTTCCCAGCTCGCCGATCTTGGACTCCAACCACAAATTATCCTCATCCACCGCAGTGCCATCCCAACCTGAAATATCAGATAACTTTCCCGATTGATCCAACTCATAATTCATTGGAATTTGGCCCCAATTCCAGAGACGTTCTGCAGTTGATTTGGTTACTTCATTTGTTATATTAGTGCTAGCGATTTGCGTTAGGATTGCCTTTCCACTTGATCCAGTAAGTGATAAAGGCGTTGTAGCCTCGCTGTTCAAAGCTAATAACAAAAAGATTAAGCCGAATATGATAAGGGTTCTCATAAGATTGTACCTCCGAATGCACTTATCGCCATATGTTTATGCCGCTCTGCTACCTCTAAAGAGGATGCTCGTACACAGAGGCATCCATCTCACCCATAGCAAGGGCACAGTTATCACTTATGAGATGACATATCAATATTATTGAGAAAACATAGGACAGACTCTTATTTGTTCATATTCATTCTGAGATTTAACCAAACCGATTTTTATCTCACAATACCATGAGATCCACATTCAGACCGCCAAAGGTCCGATCCTAGTACCCAAGCACGCTATTGCCACTATCGAGCCTGTGGATGAGCCAAAGGGCTACAGGCCAGATATTTGGAGGCAGGAGGAGCGAAGTTCGGATAGTGGACTAGGTGATCTCCCCTCCGCCCAACAATCTATAAGCAACTATCATGAATAATTATCTTGTGGCCCGGAAGAGGACCAAGCAACATGGGGTGTAGCATGGGACTCCGGGCCGCTTGGATATGAGACAAAAATGATTATGAAGGTTGTGGATAAGGCGCGGCAAGATTTGAAGAGTGCGACAAAGAATCAATCAACAAGCCATTTGGTATGTCATTGCCACTGAAGAAAAGAACCCAGGAATAAGAATGCATATGTTTTGGCGAACAAATCAAGCTACTATGCTACAATATTAGAAAGTCCGGGCGCCGAACCGTTGGGAGCGAGCTTGCAGATCTTCTCGCCGAGCCTTACCTCTACGTAACTGCTCTTAGGCATGGCATCAAAACCATGGGTTACTAGATAAAATGCCAAGTCATTTGTGTCCATGTGAGGATCATCGAACGATGAGATTACAGACCTCAGTTCGTCGAGGGTACCACTCGATGCACTGACCGCAGGAACGGAGACCATGAACGCAATCAAAGCAAGAAAGACCACATAGACATTCCACTGGGGCATAGCGCCAAATGTACTCATAGCATATCATATAGATGATTGTATACAGATATGGTACCACTTCTTCACAGATCTAACCACCAAGCAGACCTGTTTCAACAGAAACTGAATGCATGGGAACGGATAACTTCGGAAAAGATTCAACTCGTTGCCCAAGGAGTCCCCATCCTTCAGGGTGGGGAGGAATTGGGCGGTCCCGTAAGTTATTTACGCCCACAAATCCACCTCCTGATGTCCATTGCTAGAGTCAGACCATTCGATATGGTTGGGCACTTCCCCTCGTTTTGACGAGGAATAGACAACAGCTTAACTGACTCGTACAAGCAAATACAGGGACACGGTATCGGAGGCACATGAGAGCCCGTAAGGGTTCTAGGCGATTGGATGACAAGTGAACCTCTCCTCCCGTACCCGGGGTGCCAGCACGCGAATATATGCCACAGAGTAGTCAGCATGAAGAGTCAGCCACCCTTACGCTTCGCGACTTTTTGCGTGGAGGCAAGCCATGCCCTTCAGGACGTGGTAGTTGACTATTCATAGCCATGTGGCACTGGTGCCACAAGCCTCGGCTGATATTGATTTAAATTTGCACGCGCCACCGGTCAGGGATATCATCGCCGATCGTGCCAATGTGAGCAAAAAAAGGCCGTGGGATGGAAGAAAGTGGACGGTTTGCTTCCCACGGGTGCATGCTTTTGGAGGTGATTTTAGCGGTTGATCTGTGGAGATTGCATCACCAATACTCATATATTCATATGAGTATTTATGTCTTTTCTTCAGATAAGTATCACTAGATTATAGCCAGAACTCTTGAGGCCACAGATCGCCCTCTTTGGAGCCCTTATCCTCTACCTCAAACCGGATCCTAATCATCTCATCTACCTCCGACAACCGGACCCCAAACACCTCAGCCAGGATCTCCCTGGCCGCCTCCAGCTCCATAGCCTTTGGACTGCAATGCATCACAGCTCTTTTCTGTGGCCTGAATAGCTGCTCAAGGACCCCTGCCATGAAGAACTTATTCTACGTGCAAGGTTAAGTAGTTTGTCCGGAAAACAATATCAATAAACCATTTTTACATAATAGAAAGTACGAATAAGATACAAATGAGAAAATGAATTGGCTGCCGAAAGCATCAAGAAGCCAAAGGAGAAGAGAGAGCTGGAATAGGAATGTTCACTATACAGCTATCCCGCACGGCACAAAAGACCCTTGATAAGCTTCCAATTACTGCCGTCAAGAAGATCTTTGCCCACCTGGAAGAACTCAAGACTGATCCATACCGCCCACGGCCCAAAGCAGATATTGTACCAGTCGGAGGCAGTGAGACACTGTACAGACTGAGAGTTGGAAAGCTCCGAGTAGAGTATGAGGTGCGCACTGATGAAAATATTATAAAAATAGCAAAAATATTCCAGAAGAAAAGAAAATCGGATTACAGATAAAGCGATATACCAATAGAGGAGAATGTTATCTAATGGCTGCTAGAAGCAAAGTTATGGTAGTGAACGATGAGCCCTTTGATGAGTTCGCCGCACTTGCGGAAGACGATGAGTCCACAGCAGAAGAACTCCATGCTCTCCTAGAGCGCGAAAAGGGCAAATTCATCAGTCTTGATGAGTATTGCGCCAAACGCGGTATTTAGAAGGCATATTTACTATTTTCACGAGTCTTGCCAAAGCATCAGCCAGCTATCCTTGAAGCCAGGAGAAGAGGAGATCAAAACGAAGCACTGGTATCAATTCTGGAAGTAAAGAGGGATAAACTATGTGCCTTGGTAGGTGGTTAAAATTTATTGGATTTATTATAAACATTTTGGCTTCGCTATGGTTAATTCATGGAGCATTATTTAAATGGCCAGAAGGCACTCCCCTTTGGGACTTTCTCAGAGGCGGAACACAGTTATCCTTACTGGAACATATTCGTGAAGCCTGGGATAGAGAATGGTCTCCTAGTTACACAACAAGAGACCTGATACTTACATCAAGCTTTGTAATTATCGGATCAGCGCTTCAAATGACAGGAGACCTCTTAGATCCCTGATAAGTAAGACCTGCTATCCTTGAAGCCAGGGGAAGAGGAGATCAAGAAAAAAGGATGGTGGCAGTTCTGGAAGTAAAGGATTAAGAATGTGCTCATTAGCTTTTCTTAATCAAAAATTAAAGTGACATTTTTATTGTCTTGAAAATTAAAATACGGATTCTTCATGAAAATGAGATACACTAATTAATAATAAGCGAGGAGAGAACTCAACTATCGTCTGAATCCTCTCCGACTTTTATCGCTTGGATTTGTTGGTGCCCATGCAACCGCATTTGGTTAGATAACTGGATACCCGTACACCTTTGCTCCTGGGTGATCAGAGAGATAAAGGAGTTCAAAAATCCAGATCTTTTATACTTAGCAGGCCGCTCATCGCTTTTGTCGATGAATCCTGCGCGCCACATCTCTTTGAGATGGCTGTGTAAGCTACTTGCAGAAATTTCTGTAGCTTCTTCCAGTTCTTTGAAAGTCTTCTCTGAACCAGGCGGTATGGCATTTAGTATCTTGATTCTTCTTGGATAATTCAACGTGTCAGCGATCTCTTTGAGCACTTTGCATATTTCGCTCGCGTTGGGCACCCCTTCATTTTCTTTCACAAAATGTCACCTTCTACTTTTATGCAACAAGCCGCCTACTTGCTGCATATTCGACTCACTGCTGAAGCAGTTGTGCCAAATAATCTATTATTTTGGCCGCTTGTGGACACATTTCGGCCACAAGGTCATTGAACGTAATCTTTCGTTCCTCTTCTGCTCGTGTCTGAACGACTCTTATTGTTTTTGTATAAACCTCCAATCGAGCATTCCGGCTCTCATTTATCCTATAGCTCTCACTCGATTCCTTCTCATTATTCTGTCGTTTTTGTCTTCTCATGGGCAAACTTCCTCCAAGTCTCGGTCCTCTCAAGAAACATCTCTATCACAGAGGAACTGACGGATTGTGTATGCCCTGCCTTCTTTAAGGGAGATCCAACTCCAACATCTTATACATTTTACCTACCTCTGTTCCAATCTTCGCAATAATCGGAAGATTGCACGTTTTAATCACATGGCCTTATAAAACCCATATCTTGCTAAATAGAGAATATGGAATTTTTTTAAGCCATCTAATCATCTAGTCTTATCGGATTCTATATAAGCATTTCGGAGAAATGTGTCTTTATCCGAAAAATCCCTTGAATTTGGAAATTGTAAATAAAAATCAAATCTTTATAAGACATATACTATCTTCTTTTGCATAATTTGAATGAAATAGGATCGATCGTTTCTTTTGGCAACGATCCAACTTGTATATCTATCCAGCCAAAGAAATGATATTCATCTGCTATTAAAATAGAAACGAAACCGAAACGGTAGTAGCAGGTCAACTAAAGCAAGCATCAAACACTTATTATCCTTCTCGGATTTATGAAATTTAATTGTATATTTTTCGACTATATTGATTAAAATGCCTTATAAACTCAGGCTTACGCATCTGTCAGACCGTTGCCATATGTCACGATAGCCCATTATTGGCGAATCCTGCAGCTCTTCCACGCTCGCGGTTAGACGTGTGGTCTGTCTGCCATCATAGGGCCTGTGGCCGCACTTCAGAGCAGGCCAAAGGACTTCAGCTCTCTTCATGGCTCTAATGGTCTCCTTGCGGCTCACCTTCTCCTTGGACGCACCTGAGAAGAGTATCCTGGCCTGTTGGGAGTCCAGGGCGATCTCCTTTCTTTTTGGATCATCCTGAGTTATGGTCTTAATGTAATCGACAATCTGGACGGCGCGAGCCATGATCTTAGAACAGACTTGCACAACCTTTCCGCCTTCTTGTGGCCTGGTCTTCAGAGCATCGCGAATCTTGACCAGAAGCTGCTTTATGTATGCGAAAACGAGCATAAGCTTCTCTGTGGGCGAACGTGTGGCCTTGAGGCTATCCGAGGCCTTGGTGAGCATCCTGGCAAGCTCCCTCCCTCGGAGAATACCGGCGTCTCTGATCATTTCGGCAGCCTGATTGAAGAGATCAGCCGCTTCTTTCAGAACGAGCTGAATCTCCGAAGCCGGGATTTCAATAATAGGATCATCGGGCGGTACATTAGTTCGCGTCACTGTGGACGCAAAGCTATTTATTTGCGTGGTATCCACTACTTCCATAAGGTAATCCACTCCCATACGGAGTCTTCCTAGTCGGGCGTTGGTAGCGCCCGGCGGGAAATCAGTTTTTTATTACTATTATTGACTGTGATTCTATTTTAGGCTTAAATAACTAATCATTAATGGGCAAAGCTATTATTCTTAAAATGCGAATTCTTTTTGGCATTGTGTTTTCACCGACCATGCCAGGCGGGGTCAATCCCTGCCTTCAATCTTCTCAAGTGGATTGCTGATAGTTATTTTTACCAGTTGGCCGGGTGCGATCTTCAGCTCTTCCCGGTAAACTTCGGGGATAACTACCCTACCAGACTTGTCTATTTTAAGCTCTGTGGTTATCTCGCGCATACACTGCCATATGAGACCATTGCTTATATATCTTTTTATCTTCAATGGGTCTTAATGGCACTATGTGCCATAGATTTAAATAGCCTCCTCTCCTATATGGTATTTGGTGAAAACACAATGAATGGAATGAACATGCTAGAAGGCCGATCCGGCCCAACTACACAAAATACCGACAGCGTAAAGACTCTGCTAACCTACATGGGCCGGTCATCTGACCCCATGCCTATATTCGTAGAGCTGAAGGGCAATGTGCGACTGACCCGAAGCAAGAAAGGCGATTGCTACTATACCACAACCTTGAAGGACTGCTCATGCAAGGCCCGGACATTCAATCCCGGTACTCCCTGCAAGCATATGAAGGCGCTACAGGCCGAAATAGACAATGAGAGCATAGCTCCAATCGCGAAATGGTCAGGTGGCCGCAATGGGCCGGTTGATCCTGATGAGCTGAAGGTGGTGGCCTAAAGGCCATCTCAGCTATTTTCGACCAGTCGGTAAGCGTATATCTCGCGAACACTCCTCTGAATCCATGAAGTTGATCCTGGTAGTATTCATTCTTTTGATGCTTATGGGGGCGGTTAATGGCCAGCAGACGGCAGAATACTCAGACGTTGCTGCTAACATGACCTACGTGCTAAACAACATAACTGGCGTTGATTCTTCTTATGTTCAAATAAAGCAGAATCTTTGCTTATTTGAAGTAACTGCTCAGTGGTTCACAAATAAAGTATCTGTTGACACTGTGAACAAGGAAGTTGCAGAACTTTATTCCACATATCTAAAGCAACATCCTGATTATTCGGGTAACTTAACGCTAAACATGTACACGGTTGCGGATGGACTTATAATGAACGAGACCGTCACAAATGAAGATGCGAGAGCTAACTATGCCTTTATCGATTATGCGATGGTTAAGAATCTAAATATTATAAAAATTCCGGAAATCTATGATCCACGAGACGCAGGTATCAGGACGCCTATGGGATATTAAAACCGGATGACCCGGCAGATGCGGGACGTTTGGCTCGATGCTTTCTGCCTTCAAGCCATTTGATATGTTGCCATGTGATGAGAAGCCACGCCGGGCCATGACAGATGAGGAGATCGAGGCCGAAACTCTGTCGCCGGAAGAGCTTGAAGATAGTGTGGCAGGCTACGAGAAGCTAATCCGTGGCTGGAAGAAGGGTAATGAAGGCACGGGATGTCTTTTCTAGGCTGGGTGAAGCCAACGCCTCTATAGCCTAGAGCAGAGCCTAAGCTTAGGCAGGGGAGATTCCCTCCGGCCTGTCTTTCCTTCATAGAGGCTACCTGGGGCATATTACCTAGTGCTTTGTAACATTAATTTTGCAAAATCAAACTGCGCGCGGCCACCCCACCCTAAAGGGATGGGGTATGCTTCGGGCCGCGCGCCCAGGTTGACCGGATTTCAGGAACATCCGAACCTTCGGTTTCCTTGATATGCTCATCGGAAAAATTTCTATTTGCGTTCGGCTGCATGATAGCCTTGTTAATCAATCTCAAGAAAAAATGAAATCCGGGCGAGGGTTCACTTCATCCCCAACCTAAAGGATGGGGAATTCGTGACCCTCTGCACTCCCGTTGTATTAAGGTAATGCCTTTCAAGTTTCACTCTGGCATTCTCTTTATTGAATCTCCATCTCACGGTTACTTCGATCGCATTCCGATCTCGCTCCCAAGCGCTAACCTCATCGATAAGTCTCTCAAT
>Ga0074195_1002291_pt1 | contig 22103 bp, 23 predicted proteins | sample EPASupsiteHSE623_FD_64525 | JGI IMG/M metagenome (GOLD analysis project Ga0074195, IMG submission 64525) | Bioremediated contaminated groundwater from EPA Superfund site, New Mexico - Sample HSE6-23 | ecosystem: Environmental > Aquatic > Deep subsurface > Groundwater > Contaminated ...
TGTTTGACATTTTAAATCTACAGAAATACAAATTCAATTAGGTAATACAGCTCGTTCTCCCAATCCTTTGTGGGAGTAAGGTTTTAGACAACTTATCTTTACTAATTCGTAAACTCACGCTAGCACCTAACACCTAACACCTAGTATAGAAACACCCCGCGATTACTCGCGGGGCGGGTTTAGGCCTGTTTCTTTTCGTTGCGGCCGGCAGGTCTCTTATGATCTTTCTTTTCGTCGTCCATCAGTTTGACCAGGGTATCATAGTCCTCCTGGAGTTTGCTCAGCTCATCCGCAATATTAAGGGCGGCCAAGACGGCGATTTTTGTCACCGGCAGCAGGGACTGACGGGCGGAAATCTGCTTCATTTTTTTGTCAATATAGTTAGCCAGCATCGACATGTATTCGGGGGTGGCTTCCCCTCTCATGATATATTCATCCCCGAATATCTCCACAACGGCTCTTGCTTTTTCGCCCACGGCACTTTTCCTCCAATGCCTTCATTATACTGCAGGAAAGTATATCCTGTCTGCCGTTTCCCAGCATAAAAAAGGCTAATCTCGGCGCTTCGCGCCAGCGAAGCCTTTTTAATCAAATCCTGGATATTCAAATATTCTTCATCGTTCGGCAAAATCCTGCCGGTTTTGCCAAAAACTTAGACTATAATTTCCCAGGTGTGATTTTTCCGGAAAGTGTGGGCCGCAATCCGGGACTAGGCCCTCAATTCGGCCTGGAAACTGTCGAGCAGGGCCTGCTGAATTTGCTCGATGACCGAGTTGACCTCCTCATCTGTCAAGGTCCTGTCAGGAGCCTGAAATCTGAGCGAAAAGGCCATACTCTTATATCCTTCCTTAATCTGTTCACCCTGGTAGACATCAAAAAGGCTGATGCTCTCCAGCAGTTCTCCGGCCTTCTTCCTGATGAGACGGTTAATTTCGGCTGCCGCTACGCCCCTGCTGACAACAATAGCCAAATCCCTGTCCACTGCCGGGAACTTGGGCAGCTGGGCAAAGATTCTGGTTCCGCCGGCAGCCTCTATGAGGGCTTCCACGTTGATCTGCATCACGGTAACCCTGTCATTAAGCCGGAAGTTCTCAGTAACACTGGGGTGTACCTCCCCGATCATACCGATCCGCTGGCCGGACAACTCTATCCCGGCCGTCCTGCCAGGATGGAAGGCGGATGCCCCGGTTTCAGGAACAATGCTGTATTTCCTGATATTCAGTGTATCAAACAGTTGTTGCAGGGCGCCTTTAAGATAATAGAAGTCCATGGGCACGGCCTTGGACTGCCAGCCGCTGACAGTGCTGCCCATCACAGCTGCCGCAAGGGTAAGGGTCTCCCTGGGCAGTTTTTCCCATTCTACCGGAGTGAATATCCGGCCCACCTCAAAGAAGGCCAGGTCCCCGTTTTTTCTGGTGATATTACGGGCTATAATGTCCAATAGACCGGGCAGCAAGGTAGTGCGCAGGACCCTCTGCTCCTCGCTGAGGGGGTTCTGAATCGTGACTGCCCGGCGCAGCAGATCATGTGCCGGTATATTCAGCAAATCATAAACCCTCGGGTTTATAAAACTCAGGGTGATAATCTCGGTCAGACCGCACCGGGTCATGGCATCTATTACCTGGTCGGTTATCGACTGGGCCTTGGTTTTACGCCCCTCGGTGCTGGCCCCTTCCGGCAGGGTCGTGGGAATATGGTTATACCCAAAGAGACGGGCAACTTCCTCGATAAGGTCAATTTCAACAGAAATGTCACCTCTCCGGGTGGGCACTTCCACCAGGAAATCATTGCCGTCTTCTTTGGCGCCAAAACCCAGCCTCTCCATAATCTCTTTGATTTGAACCCTTGGTATTTCAGCTCCTGTTATGAGCGCAACCCTTTCAGTCCTCAGCCGGATGACCGGGTTCTCCTGCGGAGCGGGGAAATTGTCAACAGCACCCCGCACCGTTTTACCGGCGCCCATTTCCTGAATCAGCTGGCAGGCTCTGGTAGCCGCCAGAAGGCACCCGGAAATGTCAATCCCTTTTTCAAACCTCATGGAAGACTCAGACCGCAGGCCCAGATTTTTGGATGTGCGGTGAATGCTGGCCGGGTTAAAGCAGGCTGCCTCAATCAAAACAGAGGATGTCTCATCGGTAATTTCGGTATCCAGTCCCCCCATGACCCCTGCTATGGCCACCGCCCTCCCGGCATCAGCGATTACCAGCATGTCGGAATTCATTTCCCTCTCAACATCATCAAGGGAATACATTTTTTCGCCGTTTTCCGCCCGGCGTACTATAATGGCATGTCCCTTCAGTTTATCATAGTCAAAGGCATGCAGGGGCTGGCCCATTTCCATCAGGATATAGTTGGTCACATCAACAACATTGCTGATAGGCCTGATTCCGGCTGCCCTCAGCCTCTGCTGCATCCATGCGGGGGACGGACCGATCTTTACGTCCCGGATCAGCCTGCCCACATAACGACCGCATAATTCCGGGTTATTGATAGCCACAGAAATCTTACCGTCTATGGTTTCGCTATCCATTTCCGGCACGGAGATTTCCGGCAGTTTCATCTGTGTCCCCAGCACTGCCGCAACCTCCCGGGCCACACCGATCATGCTGAGGCAGTCGGCCCTGTTGGGGGTGAGTTCCAGCTCGAGGATAGCATCATCGAGGCCAAGCAGTTCTTTGGCATCAAGGCCAAGAGAAGTCTCCAACGGAAATTCCAGGATTCCTTCCTGCTGGTCAGGTGGAAAATCCTTGGGGTCCAGGCCCAGTTCCTGCGCGGAACACAACATGCCGAAAGACTCGATGCCTCTAAGTTTAGCCCTGGTTATTTTACCCCCGGGGAGGGTGGCCCCTACCAGGGCCAGAAGAATGATCTGGCCCTCCCTGACATTGGGTGCGCCCGTAACTACCTGGAGGATCTCTGAACCGATATTAATCTGGCATACCACCAGCTTATCTGCATTGGGGTGGGACGAAATACACTCTATTCGTCCGGTCACGATTTTGTCGAGATCCTGGCCCGGGTACTCGATGTTTTCAACAGCTACCCCGGCCATAGTCATCTTGTCCGCCAGTTCCTCCGGCGATACAGGTACGTCAACATATTCCTTCAACCATTTATATGAAACCCGCATGATCGTTCTCCTTCCACTGGCCGCTGGCCGCTAATTTAAAATTGTGCCAGAAACCTCTTGTCATTATCAAATAACAACCTCAGGTCGTCTATTCCATACTTGAGCATAGCGACTCGCTCAATGCCGAGTCCGAAAGCAAAGCCGGTTACTTCTTCGGGGTCATAGCCCGACATTTTCAGAACGTTGGGATGAATCATACCCGCTCCCAATATCTCCAGCCAGCCCGTGTTGGAGCATACCCGGCAACCCGTACCGTTGCAGTTCATACAGGTTACATCAACCTCGGCGCTGGGTTCGGTAAAGGGGAAGAAGCTGGGGCGCAGCCTGATCTGCCGGTCTGCTCCGAACATCTGCCTGACCACTACCAGCAGAATGCCCTTAAGGTCGCTGAACGATATCTTTTTGTCGATAATAAACCCTTCCACCTGGTGGAACATCGGGGAATGAGTGGCGTCATCGTCCCTCCTGTAAACCTTACCGGGTGCGATAACCTTAACGGGTATGCCGGGAGACTTTTTCTCCATCTCCCGCGGCTGTACCGGTGAGGTATGAGTTCTCAGCAGAACCCCCGGGCTTATGTAAAAGGAGTCCTGCATATCCCTCGCCGGGTGGTCTGCCGGGAAGTTAAGAGCCTCAAAATTATAGTAGTCAAGCTCGACTTCCGGACCCTCGGCAATCTCAAACCCCAGCCCCAGGAATATCTCCTTTATTTCGTCCAGGACCTGGGTGAGAGGATGGCGTCTGCCGACCTGGAAAGGCCGCCCGGGCAGAGTGACATCTATAGTTTCCTGGCCTAACTTGGCCAGCTTCTCGGTTTCCTTAAACTCAGACATCCTGCCGGCCAATTTTTTTTCTATGGATTCCCGCACCTCATTGGCCAACTGCCCGATAACAGGCCGCTCTGCGGCGCTGAGAGCCCCCATCCCGCGCAGGATACCGGTAAGTTCCCCTTTTTTGCCCAGGTATTTCACCCTGATATCATTGACCTGGTCCAGGCTGACCGCGGCCGATATTTCACCCAGGGCCTCCTTTTTCATAGATTCCAGCTTATCCCTCATCTTGCCCCTCCTTGATCAGATATTACGAACCGCCAAATTAAAAAGGCTTCGCTGGCGCGAAGCGCCGAGATTAGCCTTTTTTATGCTGGGAAACGGTAGACAGAATATACTTTCCTGCAGTATAAAAAAAACTTCCGTCATAAGGGACGAAAGCTTGTGTGACTCCGCGGTACCACCCTTTTTATCATGATCAAAAATCACTTCATCCAGGTACGAGAATTTATTCCGATACCCGCTTCCGGTTAACGGTGGAAGCCCCGGCCAGACCTAGTATCGTAAAACGAATTCAGTCCGCTGCTTCCGGGCGAACTTCGCATGGACTTCTCCTGAAAAGGCTTCCAGTCTGTGGCCTTTACTCCCTGGCAGGAAAACGACCAGGCTACTTCTCCCGTTCATCGCATTTCCTTAAACAATTAAGTTGTATAAAAACACTTGCTAGTGTACAGCTGCACGCTTATTTAAACGCTTATAAAGAATATATGCTGTGATGGAACCGGTCGTTTCGAATATCCTCCAAAAAAATTCGGCGGGCAACAACATGGAAACCACTACCTTTCATACATTTTTTGGGGACCTTTCGAATCTGATTATAACATAACGACCGATTATTTACAAGTTTGATTTGGCTTTAGAGCCATGCCGCCTGAAGACCTCATAAAGGACGATTCCGGCGGCTACTGCCACATTGAGGGATTCTGCCATCCCGGCCATGGGAATTTTTATTTTCTGATTAGCGGCATGGGCCAGTTCCGGCGAAACACCCCTGGCCTCGCTGCCGAATACCAGGGCGAGGGGCCTGTCCAGAACGGCTTGATCAATATCAACAGAGGTTTTCTCCAGGCAGGTGACAGCCATCGCCACACCGCTGAGCCTGAAGAAGTCCACCAGCCCGTTGACGTCAATACCCGCAATCACAGGAATGTGAAATAGTGACCCCATCGTTGATCGCAGGGTCTTGGCATTATACAGGTCGGCACAGTATCCTGTCAGCAGTACAGCATGCGCGTCAAAGGCGTCCGCAGCCCTAATAATGGTACCCACATTGCCGGGGTCCTGCACCCCGTCCATAACCACAATTATGGATGATGGGTTAATATCCAGACCGGTAAGTAAAATTTCCCGCATGGGTACAAGGGCCAGGATACCCTGGGGCGTCTCGGTTTCACACATGTATTCCATGACCCCGTCACTGGTCCTGATAACCTGCGGACCCTGGCCAAGCCTGGCCAGCAGTTCCTTCACTGCCGGCTGGCTTTGGGCGCCTTCGGATACGATCACCTGCTCAGGGTAAATGCCGGAGTCGAAGGCTTCAGACAACATTTTAACGCCCTCAATGACAAAGCGCTTTTCCCTGTCCCTGGAGCGTTTATCCCGTAATCCCCTGATAAATTTAACGATAGTGTTCTGTCTGCTCGTGATAACCTGGTCCATAATTACTCACGCTCAATACTGCGCAATTTTCTGTTTTCGCCGATGGCTACCAGGATGTCGTTCTCCCGGATGGGATCATCCGGCGACGGAGAAACAAGAATTTCGGGTCCTCTCTTGAGGGCCATAACGGTAATGCCAAATTTGGCCCTCAGGTTAGACTGCCTCAGGGTTTTGCCGACCAGTATATCCGGGGCTACAACCTCCAGGATACTGTAGTCAGGGGACAGCTCAATATGGTCAAGGACGTTGGAGGAAACGAGAGAGTGAGCAACCCGGAACCCCATATCTCTCTCGGGGAAGACCACTTTATCCGCCCCAACCTTCATCAGCACCTTTCCCTGCAGCTCGGTCCTGGCCTTTGCTACCACGTATCTGACGCCCAGCTCTTTCAGCAGGACTGTTACCAGGATACTGGACTCAGTATCCTTGCCGATAGCCACGATGACAACGTCAAAGTTTCTGATTCCCAGGGCTTTAAGGGCATTTTCATCTTTGGCGTCAGTCTGAATGGCATGAGTAACCTGATTGACGACTTCCTGGATTTTTTCCTGGTCCTCATCGACGACAAGAACCTCGTGCCCCATCATCATCAGGGTCTTGGCCACGCTTGTCCCAAAACGTCCGAGACCGATAACGGCAAATTGTTTCATGCGCACACACCACCTATCCAACCATAAGTTTTTCCTCGGGCAGCCGGTATATGGCCTTATGCTGCTTCTGGGCAAGAGCGAAGGCCACCGTCAAAGGACCGAGTCGGCCCAGGTACATCGTAAAGGCTATGGCCAGTTTTCCAAACGCAGTAAGCTTAGAAGTGATCCCCAGACTAAGCCCTACCGTACCGAAGGCTGATGTTGTTTCAAAAAGAACCACCAGAAAATCGGCATTTTCCGTAATGCTTAAAAACATGGTAACTAAAATTACGAGAGCCAGAGCGGCCGACGCAATAGTCAGGGAACGATATACAATCTCTTTGGGCACCCGGCGTTCATACAACTCGATATCCTCTCTTCCCCGGATCATAGCCCAGACAGCCGATATAAGCGTTCCAAAGGTGGTTGTTTTAATACCGCCCCCCGTTGACCCCGGAGAAGCTCCTATGAACATTAATATTATAATTAAAAACTGGGTGGCACTCCTCATGGCGCTTATATCTATAGTATTAAACCCTGCCGTCCGCGGCGTAACCGACTGGAACCAGGAGGCAAGTAATTTACCATGCATGGGAAGTGGAGCCAAGGTCTTATCATTATTGAATTCCAGCAAAAACAATGCTGCCATTCCAAAAAAAACTAGAATTACTGAGGTTGTCAGTACTACCTTTGTATGTAAGGAAAACTTCCGCCAGCTTCTCCTGGAATATAAATCCACGATTACGCTGAAACCGATACCTCCGACGATGATTAATCCGGAAATCACCAGATTTACCGTAAGATCGGAAGCATATATGGTCAGGCTTCTGAAATCACCAAAAAGGTCAAAGCCCGCGTTATTAAAGGCTGACACAGCATGAAACAGGCCAAAATAAAAGCCGCGCGCCAGGCCGTAGTCCATGGACCATCTGATACCGAGAATGACAGCGGCTGTTCCTTCAATCAGGAAGGTGATCATCAGGACATATTTGGCCAGCCTTACCACACCCTCAATAGTCAGCTGGTTGAAAGCTTCCTGCATAATCAGCCGTTCCCTGAGATTAATCCTCTTCCCCATAATCAGGGCAAACATGGTGGCCATAGTCATAAAACCGAGTCCGCCGACCTGGATCAGCAGAAGTATAACCAGTTGGCCAAAAAGGGAATAATGAGTCCCTGTATCTACCACCACAAGCCCCGTTACACATACAGCCGAGGTTGAGGTGAACAACGCGTCGATGAATGGGGTCGGCTGACCGGTAGCGCTGGATACGGGAAGTGAAAGGAGCATTGCCCCCGCCAAAATCACGGTGGCAAATCCCAGGACCAGGATCTGCGCCGGGGTAAGCCTTTTGAAAACAGAGTTCAAACCTTTTACCTCCGATGTAACAACATATTCCAATTATAAAACTAATTATCGCAGTTGGCAACTTTTTGGGTCAATTGGAAAAGCACGGATGTTTCCGTGCTTTCCATGGTTTGATATTTTTCACAAATGATCTAATTACCCGGCATTAGGCATTGGCCTTTTTCCTGACGACATCCACCAGCTTGCCAAAGGCCTTTTCATCATTTACTGCAAGGTCAGCCAGCATCTTACGGTTAATTTCCACGCCGGCCTGTTTTAACCCGGCGATCAGCTTGCTGTATGACATTCCGTTAATCCTGGCGGCAGCGTTAATCCTGGCGATCCAGAGTTTCCGGAAATCTCTTTTCTTATTTTTTCTGTCCCTGTAAGCATAGAACAGTGATTTGAGAACCTGCTCATTGGCCGGCCTAAACAGCTTGCTCTTGGAGCCAAAATATCCCTTGGCCAGCTTTAATATCTTCTTATGTCTTTTACGGGCTGTAACTCCCTTTTTTACCCGCGGCATGACTAAAACCTCCTTTGTAAGTATCTGGTAAATTATTATGCATAAGGAATTAAACGTTTAATCTTTTTAGCATCTGCAGCGGAAACCACACCTGACTTGCGGAGGTTTCTCTTCCTCTTCGGACTCTTCTTTTCAAGTATATGGCTTTTGAAAGCCTTGGCCTTTTTTATTTTACCGGTTCCGGTTAGTTTGAACCTTTTTGCGGCGCCCCTGTGGGTTTTCATTTTGGGCATTATGCTTCCTCCTCCCTAGTCCTGTTTGGGTGCTAAAATCATTATCATATTGCGGCCTTCAACTTTGGGCAGCCTTTCTACATTGGCCACGTCTTTTGTTATTTCAGCCATTTGATGTAAAAGTTGTTTTCCCAACTCCGCATGAGCCATTTCACGACCTCTAAACATAAGAGTTACCTTGACCTTATCGCCATCTTTGAGGAACTTGACAGCGTTTTTGGTTTTTACGTCCAGGTCATGAGGCTCAATATTGGGACGGATCTTGACTTCCTTGATATTGATAATCTTCTGCTTTTTACGTGCTTCCTTCTCCCGCTTGCTCTGCTCGTATTTAAATTTGCCATAGTCCATAATACGGCAGACGGGGGGTCTGGCATTGGGAGAGATTTCGACCAGGTCCTGTTCCTTCTCAACGGCCATACGCAGGGCCTCCCTGACCGGAAAGATACCGAGTTGTTCCCCTTCCGAACTGATAAGTCTTACCTCTTTAACTCGGATTTCCTCGTTAATACGCATATCTTTGCTAATTAAGGGTCACCTCCAAGCTTGCTATGGATTATTATAAAGGCTTAGCTTTTCCTATAGCAAAAATTAAAACGGGTGGATACTCCACCCGCTATAATCATAAAACACCTATGAGTTACTGCAACCAAAACCTTATTAACAGCTCCAACGCGTCATAAGGTGAGAAGCGGATGGCTTCTTCTTCGGGTAAAATATATTAAATTCGTCGTAATTATACCACCGGTAGGTTTGATTGTCAAACCATATCTTCCTTGACTGTATTAATAAAGTCTTCTAGGGGTACGGCGCCCTTGTCGCCTTCGCCGCGTTTGCGGACAGCCACCGTCCCGTTTTCCACTTCGCGGTCGCCGATAATCAGCATATACGGGACCTTTTCCAGTTGGGCCTCACGTATTTTATACCCGATTTTTTCGTTACGCCCGTCAACTTCTGCCCTGATATCGTCATCATCCATGACTTTATTGATTTTCCTGGCATATTCCAGGCCCCTGTCGGTGACGGTCAGGATTTTTACCTGAACCGGGGACAGCCACACCGGGAAGGCGCCGGCGTAATGTTCGATCAGAATGCCGATGAACCTCTCAATGCTTCCGAAGACCACCCGGTGAATCATAACGGGACGGTGCTTCTGGCCGTCTTCCCCGACGTAGGTCAAATCAAATTTTTCGGGCATCAGAAAATCCAGCTGGATAGTACCGCACTGCCAGGTCCGGCCGATACAGTCTTGAAGATGGAAATCAATTTTGGGCCCGTAGAATGCCCCATCTCCTTCGTTAACTTTATACGGGATACCTTTAGCCTCGATGGCATCCCTTAACGCATCTGTAGCCTTATCCCATATCTCATCCGAACCCATAGCCTTTTCGGGTTTGGTGCTTAGTTCGAGGTGATATTCGAAACCAAAAACCTTATAGAACCTGTCGATGAGTTCAATAACCCCGATGATTTCTTCCTTGATCTGGCTGGGCAGCATAAAGATGTGGGCATCGTCCTGGGTGAAGCAGCGAACCCTCATCAGACCATGCAGCGCCCCAGACAACTCGTGCCTGTGCACTAAGCCCAGTTCGGCCAGCCTGATGGGCAGGTCGCGGTAACTGTGCAGTTTTGACTTATATACCAGGATACCTCCCGGGCAGTTCATGGGTTTCACGGCAAAATCGGTCTCATCTATCTGGGTGAAATACATGTTTTCCTTGTAATTGTCCCAGTGACCGGACTGTTCCCACAACGACCTGTTCAGGATGATAGGAGTCCTTATTTCGTGATAGCCGGCCTTCTTGTGTTCCTCACGCCAGAACTTCTCCAGCTCATTGCGCAGGACCATCCCCTTGGGATGGAAAAAGGGGAATCCGGGACCTTCATCCTGCATGGAGAAGAGGTCTAGCTCAGTGCCCAGTTTCCGGTGGTCCCTCTTTTTGGCTTCCTCGATGCGGAAGATATATTCATCAAGCATCGATTTTTTAGGGAAAGAGGTCCCGTAAATCCTTTGCAGCATCTTGTTCTTTTCGCTGCCGCGCCAGTATGCGCCGGCGAGATTCATCAGCTTGGCCGCCTTGATTCTCCCGGTCGAAGGTACATGGGGACCCGCACAGAGATCCACAAAGTCACCCTGGCGGTAGCAGCTGATGACAGCATCTTCCGGCAGGTCATTAATCAGTTCGACCTTATATTTTTCCCCGGCCTCCTCAAACATTTGGAGAGCCCGGTCCCTGGACACCTCAAACCTCTCAAAGGGATAGTCTTCTTTAATAATACGTTCCATTTCTTCTTCAATCCGGGCCAGGTCTTCAGGGGAAAAACTTTCAGGCACGTCAAAGTCGTAATAATACCCGTCGGCTATGGCCGGCCCGATACCAAACTTCACGCCCGGGAAAAGATTTTTCACAGCCTGGGCCATAATGTGAGCGGTACTGTGCCGGTATACATCAGCCCCTCCCTCACTGTCAAATGTGAGTATTTCAAGGGTGCTGTCCTCATTTACCGGTGCTGAGAGGTCAACCTTTTTTCCGTTTAACTTCGCGGCTAATGCGTTTTTAGCCAGGCCTCGGCTGATGTCTTCGGTAATTTCCAGAACAGTTGTACCCTTAGGATAATCCTTAACTGAACCGTCTTTAAGGGTAATCTTTACTATTGACATAATCTTTTTCCTCCTTACAATTAGTGACTAGTCATTAGTCACTAAAAGCTCCCGCCCCCGGCTAAAATGCCAGGGACGGGAGCTTCTCTCTCGCGGTTCCACCCTGATTCCGGGCAGTGCCCGGCTCTTATCCATCGCTTAACGAGCGACAGCCGGCCGGGTATACTGATACTTCAACCCGGCAGCTCCGAGGCGGTTTTTCAGCCAATCCTTTCCCCAAAAGGCTTCCAGCCAGGGCCTTTTTTCTCTGACAGGGCGAAATGGCTTACTCTCCTCTTCACAGCTTTTATTCGCGTTATACCTATAACGCCTTTATTATATGATTTTGTCCGGATAATTGTCAAGCCCGGTTCAGATGAGCTGACCAAAAACATATTACAACGAGTGACCACCAACTAAACTGGAACGTTTTCATCTATACTTACATAGTATATATTGAAATCGAGACCAGTCTTCGATAAAAGGAGGCTTAAATAATGCCTTTGCGTTTAAAATTTTCTTTGCGTAAATTAAAAGATAAGGTTAACAGCACCGCGAAGAAGGTACGCCTGGCTACCCGTAAAAAAACTAAGACGTAGCCTTTAATTTTAAAGACTCTATAAACGCGAGTAATTTATCTCATCTTACCTTCATGTGTCTAAGTAAAAAGGGATAGGTGTTGTAACGGTCCTCCTACGTGACAGAATTTAAAAGAGTCTAGCTCACTCTCGTTCGCAGACTCTTTAAAATTCTGTCACAAAGTCGGACCTTATACAACACCTATCCCTTTTTACTAAGCACAATCAATTCTTTTCCTTATTTTCTAACAGTACTCTCCCGGTACATAGGCTGCAGCCTTCACAATACCTGACCCGGTCACCGAAGACGCTTCTGATGGTTTCCGCGGCCCTGTCGGAATTAGTATTCTCCGGGTAATGAAGGATGATTGATATCGGCGCTATAGTTATCAATGCGCTTATTAAAAGGTCTTCATAATTGATTTCCGAATCACCTGTTTCGATAATAAACCCATCGAGGTAATCGCTGCTTATGTTCTTATTGTTCCCGTCAAGAAGCTTAAAACTTCCTGATGGTTGAGCCAGTACCTGCACGACTTCCAATCTGGGTTCCTGAATTTCGACGAAGTATTTGAGGAGCTTGATAAATTCCTTGTACTCCCGTTCCAGCATAAAGTCGTCAACAGCCTTGTCAACGGTGACCGACAGGTCCTGGATATAATCTTTCAGGCGGAATTTTATAAAACCTTCTACAATAAGCCTGTCATTGGAATGGAGATATTCCAGCAGTTTTTTCAGAATCAGGCTTTTTCGGCCGAGATATTCGACAAATGCCTCATCATCGGCATCAGTTCCGTGATTCAGGTGTTTCAATGAAATATGGTAAATTACCTGCTGTTCTTCCGGTGTAAAATAGTAGTAGTTTTCCCTGATAATATCAAGCAGCAAGGCCTTCTCCCAATTGTTCAGGATAACATCTGACACGACATTGGCGATATAATGTTTAAAGATAACCCTTGTTTCTTCCTCCGAATAACTTGAATTTCCATAATCAGCAATATTATACCCTAAAAAGGTTAAGCCCCCGGTGGGGGTTTGTTCACAGTCAACCTTTATTCCATCATTCTCCAGCAAAGCAAATTCGGTATCAAGCTTGCTCTTTAATAAATCTATATTTTCTCTCGCGCCGATTGAAAAAGATGTCTGCATTGATTTCACCCCCATTTGCTAATAGTATATGTTTAAAAATTTTTTTGTATACAAATTTAAAGGCTCCGCAGATAGCGGAGCCTTTGGTAATTTATTAATATGGTGGGCGAGGCGAGGATTGAACTCACGACCTCTTCCGTGTCAAGGAAGCGTTCTCCCACTGAACTACTCGCCCGGATGAATTAGTCTTTTCGTAAATACTATTATAACCCAAACAGTATAAAAGTCAAGGTTGAAAATACAGGTCCCGGTGGCTATTCATACCTTAACGCATCGATAGGGTTGAGCCTGGCGGCTTTGTGCGCCGGGTAAATGCCGAAGAACAGGCCGACCAAAAGGGATAAGGTAAAAGCGATCACAATGGACCGCGGTGAAACCATGGTCTTCAGGTTTGGTACCAGCCGGTCTAAAAAGCGGGAGCCCAGAAAACCGAGGCCGATCCCCAGCGCCCCGCCAACTGCACTGATGACCATAGATTCCAGCAAAAACTGCAGCAGGACATCTCTGTTTTTAGCGCCCACAGCTTTTCTGGTCCCGATTTCCCGGGTCCGCTCGGTGACAGAAACGATCATGATATTCATAATGCCGATCCCCCCAACCAGCAGCGATACCCCGGCAATGCCGCCCAGCATGGCCGTCAGGGTATTCATGATACCTTTAAATGTAGAAAGGATGTCTTTTTGCTCACTGACGGCAAAATCGGATTTCTGGAGCCGGCGGTTTAACACTCGCCGGGTTTGGGAGACAGCATCGTCTACTTCCTGCGGGTTAACGGACTGCACAAAAATAATGCTTACCTGTTGTGTCTTCAGCAATTCCTCGGCTACGGTAATAGGGATAAATATCCGGTCATCATTATCGATGGTCAGGGTGCGCCCCTTTTTCCGCATCACGCCGATCACCTTAAAATGTTCCTCACCGATACGGATTTCTTCTCCGATGCCGTTTCCGTCACCGAACATTTTTTTGCGCACAGTATCGCCAAGTACAGCTACGTAACGGTATTCATGGATGTCGGTGCGGGAAATAAAATCACCGGCCCGCAAAGGCTGGTTCCGGACTTCGGGATAGCTCTCACTGGTGCCGCTGACTAAAGTGGACACCTTTTTATCCTCCTTTTGACTCAATGACACAACACTCCCGGCTTCAATGAGCGGAGCGGCGTTTTTCACAGAACCGGCCTGCCGCTCTATAGCCTGGGCATGATCATACCTGAGCTTGCTAATCGCACCCGTAAAAGACGGTCCGGATACCCCGCCGGTACCCTTGCCGGGGGTAACAATAACCAGGTTTGACCCAAGAGCTTCAATCTGCCTGGAAATCTGCCAGCGGACACCCTCGCCGATGGAAACCAGCGTTATTACCGAAGCAACACCAATGATTACACCAAGCATAGTTAAGAGTGACCTCATTTTATTGGCAAAAAGTTCCTTTATGGCTATTCTGAACGCTTCCAGTGGATTCATGCCTTCACCTGTTCGTCCGCAACTATTTTGCCGTCTTTTAAACGGATAACGCGCCGGGTATGACCGGCCACCTCCGCATCGTGGGTGACCAGTATAACAGTGACGCCCTCGTTATTCAGCCTTTTAAAAATCCCCATTATTTCTTCACCGGACTGGCTATCCAGGTTACCGGTGGGCTCATCGGCCAGGATGACAGCCGGGGTATTGCTCAGGGCCCTGGCTATGGCGACCCGCTGGCGCTGACCGCCTGACATCTGGTTAGGCCGGTGCAGCAGCCGGTTGCCGAGACCAACCTCCGTCAACAGTTTCCTGGCCATATCCCGCCGCCGCCGGGCCGGCACCCCGCTGTAAACCATGGGCAGTTCCACATTGCCAATGGCAGTAGCCCGGGGCAGCAGGTTAAAAGTCTGAAAAACAAAACCAATTTTACGGTTACGGATCCGGGCCAGACTGTTTTCTTTCATTTTGCCGACATCCCGGCCTTCCAGCCGGTAGCTGCCGGTGGTGGGACGGTCCAGGCAGCCAATGATGTTCATCAGGGTAGATTTACCGGAACCGGACGGACCCATAATGGCAACAAATTCTCCGGCTTGGATGTCGAGATTAATGTCGTCCAGGGCAGCTACCCGCGACTCACCGTAACCATATATCTTGTTCAGGTTTCTTATTTCTAGCAACATTACAGCAACACCTTAATTTGGACTGATATTCTAGTGTTCCCCGTATCTAAAATTGTTTATTCCGTAGAGAGCCGGCGAAAGTTAAAAACCGGAAACCTCTGTTTCCGGCAGTTAATTTCTTCTAGCTTACTTTATCAACCATAATTGCATTAGGACACAGGATGCTGTCAAAGGTTCCGGTTTGACCCGGGCACCCGTTCCTGAACTTCTCACACTGTTCGCAAATTAAACAAGCCTCTTCACACATGATATGACCTCCCTTTAATATTCCGAATACTAGATTATATGTTAATAATCTCTTGCTAATTACCCCTGATTGTAAGATTGATTCTTTTGGCAAAGTCCAGGGCTTGTTTGTACTCTGCACTACCTAATCTTTTAGACAGTTCTTTAAACTGGAACGCCTGATGAGCCGGGTAATATTGTTTCATCAGGTTTACCAGGCAATCCGGAGACAGTTCTTCCTTAATAAACTTTAATATTTCTTTGGTGTCCTCTAATCCTCCCGGCATCATGAGATGCCTGATTATTAAGCCCCTGTAAGCAATACCGTCATTATCCGTTTTAAGGCCGCCAACCTGCCGGTCCATTTCTTTAAGGGCCGCTTGCACTATTTCCGGATACAGCTTAACTCCGGAATATTTCTCCCCACGCCCCGGCAGGCTGTATTTAAAATCAGGCATATAAATGTCGATAACTCCGTCAAGAATCTCAAGGGTTGAGATTCTTTCGTACCCTCCGCAGTTGTAAACCAACGGGAGCTTTAAACCTCCTTCGGCCGCTGTTAAAAGGGCATCAAGAATATTGGGCACGAAATGAGTGGGAGTAACAAAATTTATATTGTGGCAGTTGTACCGGTTCTGGAGTTTCAACATGATTTCAGCCAGTTCCCGGTTTGAAACTGCTTCTCCCTCCCCGCCAAAACTGATTTCACAGTTCTGGCAGAACACGCACCTCATGTTACAGTACCCAAAAAATATTGTACCCGATCCATGCCTCCCCACGAGCGGCGATTCCTCGCCAAAATGGGGGCCGTAGCTGGCAATAATGGCTGTATCCGTTGACCGGCAGAAGCCCAGCTTTTCTTGCCGGTTAACCCCGCATTCATGGGGACACAGGTTACAGGTCGTCAGATGTTTTACGGCTGCGGACACTTTTTCTTTCAGTTCACCATTTTTTAACAAGCTCAAATATGAGGGTTCAAATGTGGCATTCATAAATTTATCACCACCTAAAATTAAATTTGGATTTAAGGGGCAATAACACCTTTATGATAGTTTGACATAGTATCTAATAAGATATTATTGCCGAAAAAAGGAGGTTAACGGTTTGGAACTTTTTTCTCCTGATATAGCTTTACTGATTCAGATGTTAAAATCTTTTAAGGGCTCAAAAGGAAGCGCTTTTACTTCTCCTGAATTAACTTCACTGATTCCGGTGTTAAAACCTTTTCTGGGTGCAAAAGGAAACGCTTTTTCGGACAGAATGGCAAAGGTGCTGGAATTAGCGGCAAGTGAACAGGGAAAAGATCTGCTGCGGACCCTGTTTCCTGCTTCCCGCACCAGGGATAACGGAAAACCCATTACCATAAATTCGCCATCCGGACTTGTCCCCTTTAAGCTCAACAGCACACTGACAGTATTTTTGGTATTAGTTTTATTAGTATTGTCCGGTAAACATTAAAAACGCGCCCATCAAGGCGCGTTTCAGTTTAAATATGTCCCCGTAATTTGTTGAGTAATCTGATATAGTAGTTTGCTTCCCTTGTCACGTGGTCTCCCAGCAGGGGGTTAATCAGCGACCTGACTCTGCAAAGCAGGATCAAATCGGTGCCCTGTTTTTTGAAATCCCTGATGGACCGGGCAGCCGTCAAACTCCGCTGGGTTACCAGTTCCAGCGCCGCCTTGTTACCGTTGGCTGCTTCTGCTTCCGCCGTTAGTGTTTTAAAATTATTGGCAAATGAATTGGCGGTATTGATGAGTTGTTCCTCGGTAGGATCGAGGTACTGCCGGATAAACAGGGAATGTTCGTTCATCAGCCTGTTCCAGAAGGCCTCCAACTGCGCCGCCATAGCCGGGTCCTCAGGATCCAGGCCCGCCTGCAGCCTCCTCAGGGAGGCATTATACATCAGCGCTTCCCGCCGGATATGCTCAATCAACAGGGGGAAGTTCCAGGTAAAGATTTCACAGGCCAAAACGGAATTTAGGATAGTTCTTTTAAATTCAGCTATCTGGGCGGTTAAAGGGATGACCCTTTGGTTCAAATTATAAACCATAGTTTCCAGTTGAGGGGAAACAAGGCCGATTCCGTCGCCCTGCAACAAAAGTTCAGCGCGGGTAATGGAGGTGTCAATAGGAATACCGGATAGATTTTCCGTTTTTTGTTCGGCCGGCAGTGTGTTATCAGTAACGAATTCCTGGGCTGCCAGGGCCTCTTTGGGTACCACTCCGTTGGCCAGATTAACAAATTCAGCTAAGACGGCGGTCATGGCATTCTTAAGCATCTCTGCCTGTTGAATTAGATTTACATCTTTACAAACTGCTCCGGCTTCAATAAAGATCAGATGCTCTTTCATTATCCGTGCCCAAAACAGGTTGGTTTCCAACGACTTACTTATAAACTGAGCTCGGTTTAGCATCTAGTTCCCTCCCTTTATATTTTGGTTAACAGTACGAAGCTGTTACCATAATATTCAGGGAGATGTAATTATGTTAAATGCGGATTGGATAACGTTATGATATTACTAACTGTGATGGTGATGGTGATGATGGTGATCGTCACCATGATGGTTACACATTACTCTTTTAGAAACAAACTCACCTTTGGCGAATGCCTCGACGACACTTTTTATGGAACCTGACGCTCCAAACAGCACTTTCAACCCGCATTCCTCCAGCCCGGCTACAGCTCCCTGTCCGATCCCGCCGACTATGACAACTTCTACACCCTGTCTCTTTAGTAACTCGGCCAACCCACCGTGGTTATGCTGAAGGTTCTGAGTAGAAACAGAGTCTACAAATACAATGTTTTGTTCTTTTTCAATGTCGATAATGCTAAAAACCTTACTCTGCCCATAATGTTGGTTTACTTCACCGTTATTATCAGGAATTGCAATTCTCATAGTGTATTCCTCCCATTCTAAATCAAATTTAGCGTTTCTTGCAGCATCTTTGGCAAAACAATTTCTTTCGGTTACAACAAAAGTTTTCATGCGAACCACAGTAGGGACATTTGTATTCCCCTTCTTTGGTACTATGGTAATTTTCGTAGGTATCTTCCCATTCCCGTTCACATTTGCTGCAGAATACTTTGCATATATTTCTGGTGAAATCGCCCCCGTCAACCCGCAAGGCTTTACCTTCAATCAATGCCCGGGCAATCTTTGTACGTGCTTCACCAAGTATGCGCTGGAAGGTCTGGCGGGATACCTGCATCCTGTCCGCACATTCATCCTGATTTAGATTTTCTAAATCCTTAAGTCTAATGGCTTCTATTTCCTCCACCTTTAAGACTTCTTCAGCCAATTCGCATTTTGGTTTCCCGTGGGGAATGAAATACAACTCACTCGGAATAAACTCAACAATTCGCCATTTTCTTGGTCTAGCCATAAAGATAACGCTCCCCTAAAATCATTTATGACCCTTTTCAAACATATCGATAACGCTGCTGATAACCTTATTTATGCTTGACTCCTGATTAAGATAATCCTCAATCTGCCCACTGTCACAAAACTCCACGAATGTGGGATCCAGTGGTAACTGACCAAGTAAAGGAATCCCCATTTTACCTGCCATTTCTTCGGTATTGCTATTACCAAATAGGTTAATCTGGTGTTTACAATCAGTGCATTCAACATATGCGTAATTGTCAATAAGCCCGATTACCGGCACTTTCATTTTCCTTGCCATATTTATGGCTTTTTTAACTATTAGTGCAACCAGGCTCTGTGGTGTCGTAACAACAATTACTCCATTTAACGGAAGAGTTTGCATAACAGTCAGCGGAACATCCCCCGTTCCAGGTGGTAAATCAACTAACAAATAGTCCAGTTCCCCCCATTGAACATCTGTCCAAAACTGATTTATGATCCCAGAGATAACTGGTCCCCTCCAAATTACAGGTTCATCCTCATTGGGAAGAATTAGGTTTACTGAAATAACCTCAATTCCTAATTTGGTTTTTGCAGGTGCAATTCCATTGGTTCCGCTTATTAATTGGCCACCTTTCAAGCCAAATAATTTGGGTATACTGGGGCCCGTAACATCGGCATCCATAATCCCAATTCTAAATCCCCTTTTTTGTAAAGCAACCGCCAGCAGAGCAGTAACAGAACTTTTACCTACACCGCCTTTACCGCTCATTATGGCTATTACATTCTTTATATTTTGCTGCTTTTCGGGAGCAACGGAACAACTTTCCCCACTGCATCCTTCACTCTGGCCACAGGTTTTACAAGCATCAGACATTAATATATCCCTCCCAAGTGCCATTTTGGGCATAAGCCCACTTCTTATAGTAACCCAATTTTAGGTTTTAGTCAACGAGTTCTATCACATCTTTGGAAGCCATTTAATATTATGTAATGTAATTAAGTACATTATTAGCCGATTAAAAGAAAGGGGGGTTTTTTTTAGATGAAGGTGCGCATTAACATTCAGTCAGATGTGGCCGGCATTCAGGAAGCAGAAGAATTGAAAAACAAGATGGAAGACCTTTTAAAACTATATGGGCTTCAGGGGTCTGCACAAGGAGACAAATATCCATCAGGAGCTGCCTACAACGGCATTTATCTGAAGCAAAAGGAAAAGAAGAAGAAAGCCGCTCCACCGAAATTTGATCCCAAATACGATCCCAGCCAGTATTTAAAAGGAAAACCAGCAGCAAAAAAAGAAGTTAAAAAAGAAGTTAAAACAGAAGAATAACCCGATGCGAAGCCCCTGCCCGAAAGCAGGGGCTTCGTACATTTTGCCGGCTTAGAATCCCGGTTTTATAGCCATGCCGGTTTACGTAGCAGAAATTAAGTATCTGAATATATTGTTAATGAAGAGGGGTGAAGATAAATTGACTTCTGATTTTGAAAAACGGATTGGAGAAGAGACCTTATCATCCGTGATAAGACGTTATTTTTCTCAGTCGGTATTTCCCGACCATATGGATTCCACAAGGCTGACCGGATTCCAAAAAGAGGCATTACGGGAAGTGGTAACCCTGGCCTATGCAAACTCACCTTTTTACCGCCAAAAAATGATGCAGGCCGGAGTTAAACCGCAGGATATTAACAACCTGAGTGATTTAGCCAAAATGCCTTTTACCACCAAGGATGAATTGCGCCAAAACCCTTGGGCACTCCTGGCCTGTGAGAAAAAAGATATCAGCGTGATCCATGTTTCCACAGGTACCACGGGAGGTCAACCGATCTATACAATGCAGACCTGGAAGGAATACTACCTGAACACGTCCATTAATTATCCCAGGCTCCAACCGATCGAACAAGACGATTTATGTTTTATTGCGCTGCCTTACGAAATGAGCGCGGCCGGCCTGGATTTTCATACCAGGTTTCTGGTCGGTTTCCAGGCGGCTGTCATGGCGGTCGGTAAAGGCGGCGCTTATTCGACACCGGAAAAAACCGTTAAATTAATATGTGATTTAAAGCCTAATATCATAGCTACTGCTCCGTCTTACGCCATCACCCTCGCCGAAGCGGCCGCTGAATCCTCCTATGATCTCACCAGCCTCCGGTTGAAGAAGATGTGGCTGGCGGGCGAAGGCTGTTCTCCGGCTTTCCGGAGCCGGTTGGAAAAAATCTGGGGAACGACGGTTAATTATGCTTTCGGTGCCACGGAATGCGGTTCCATCGGGATCGAATGTGATGAACACAACGGCTATCACATCTCCCAGGGCCATGTCCTGGTAGAAATAGTTGACTCCAAAACTGGAAAAGTACTGGACCCGGGTGAGATTGGTGAAATCGTTATTACCTGTTTACTACGCTCTGATACACCCTTAATCCGCTACCGAACCCAGGATTTAGGCTGCCTCGATCCCAAACCCTGCCCCTGCGGAGTGACCCTGGAACGATTACACTTACGGGGGCGCCTGGTCGACCAAATAGTTTTGCAGGGTAAAGCCTATTCCCCGGTATACCTGGAAAACTTCCTGATGCAACTGCCGGAAGTGGGAAATTGGTATGAATTTGTCGTGAAACCGGGCGATAACGAGCAGTTGAAGATTCGCACCGAACTCGCGGCCGGGGTTAAACCTACTGCAGAACTGGCCGAAAAACTGGCTGCTAAAATGGAGACTGCTATAAGCATCCCCTGTAAATTTGAATTAGTAAGCAAACTACCCAGGACGTCGAGAAAAGCCGTCCGGGTGGTTTATGAAGGGAGTGAAGAGTGATGGAATTTCTTTTTCAAAAACATCTGCAACATGCTGCCCAGGAACCCGTGCTTACTCGCTTCTCCACGCTTACGGATGATAACCTGTCGTTGCCGGCAATGACCGAATTTCAAACTGAGGCTTTGCGGGCAATCGCAGCCAGGGCTTATAAACATAATGCATTTTACCGTAAAAAAATGATCCGGGCCGGGGTTAAACCCCGGGATATCAAGAGCCTGGCCGATCTGGTTAAATTGCCTTTCACCACCAAGGATGAATTGCGCGGTAGACCATGGGTGCTCCTGGCGGCAGATAAAAAAGATATCAGCCTGATTAATGTTTCCACCGGCACCACCGGCGGCGAGGAGATCTATATCATGCAAACCTGGAGAGATCATTTCCTCAACGAATTCTCGGCCGGGTACAGAAAATTGGTCGATGTTGAGGAAGGCGATATTGTTATTAATGCCCTGCCCTACGAGATGAGTTCGGCCGGTCTGGCCTTTCACAAGGTATTCATGGATGCTTCCCACGCCACCGTCGTCAATGTCGGTAAAGGCGGCGCTTATTCCACACCGGAGAAAACTGCCCAAGTCATGCGTGATTTACAGCCAACCGTAGTAATAACTACCCCTTCTTATGCCATTACCATCGCCGAAGCCGCCGCTCAAATTAATTTTGACCTGACCAGTCTGCCGTTGAAGAAAATGTTTCTCACAGGTGAGGGCTGCTCCCCTGCCTTCCGCCAACGGGTAGAGCAAATCTGGGGCACCAAAGCTAATTTTTACTACGGTTCCTTAGAGTGCGGCCCCCTTGGCATCGAGTGTGACGCCCACGCCGGTTACCATATCCC
>Ga0074195_1002293_pt1 | contig 22090 bp, 21 predicted proteins | sample EPASupsiteHSE623_FD_64525 | JGI IMG/M metagenome (GOLD analysis project Ga0074195, IMG submission 64525) | Bioremediated contaminated groundwater from EPA Superfund site, New Mexico - Sample HSE6-23 | ecosystem: Environmental > Aquatic > Deep subsurface > Groundwater > Contaminated ...
GGATAAAAAAAAGGGAAAAATTATAAAGAAAATAGGAGACGGGCGATAATAAACTGAGATTCATCCTCCGGAATACAAAAATCATGGTTAAACCAAAAGGAACCCATAAGAATTCGGCCAGGGCCACCATTAAATTAAAACTGCCGGCAGAACCCTTATTTAACACTAAAAGTATGCCGTCGATTGTCTGCAGAATCCCAATCGCTATAGCGCCTAAAGCGTATAACTTCGCTGAACCCATGATGCTACCTCCCGTCATGTATAAATTCGAAGCAGTGGCCAGCGGCCACTAATAAAAAAACTTCCTCCATCCTATAAGGACGAAAGAAGTTCCGCGGTGCCACCTTAATTCCCGGTATTAAAATACCGGACTCTCCACGCTGTAACGGGCTTTCCCGGTGCGGCTTACTTATGCGTTTCAGCCGCACGGCTCCGGAGCGACTTTGGGTTCCATTCCTCCAGGGGGCCTTTCAGCCGGGGACCCCCCTCTCTGTGGGGTAAGAAAACCTACTCCTCTCCATCAGGCGCCATTAATAACCATTTTTCCGTAAATATATCTAAATCATATATTATACTAACAATGGCGCCACTGTCAACTTCCGCGAGGCTAGTAATCTAAATACCGCCTGCCGATGCGTTTCCTGCGCATAAATCTTACGTTGATCCCCATTACCCCGCCTATGGCCCCGGCACATAAAAGGCCCAGGGCAGACATTATCCCGTTGGAGTCAAATCCGGCAGCCGGTGAAACCAATAGTTTTACCAGCAGGACAAGCAGCAGGTAACAACCGGCGACGATTCCACCGTGAGCCCAGCCCATGGCCCCCGATACCATCCCTCCCCTGATTCCGCCCAGAAAAACGCTGAGCAGGGCCAATGCCAGTATGGCGTAGGAGAGGTAAACCACCCGGTCGCCTGCTGCAAAACTGTAGAGCAGAAGCACTGTACCCCCTGCCGCAGAACTCAGCAGGGCCGTCTTCCCACCCGAAACCACAGCCTCCCATACCGTTCTCGCATTCAAGATATACCCTCCCTTTCCTTTATTGAAGCATTTTACTGATAATCAGAAAGAGGAACAAGCTGTAGAAAACGCCTCCTGATAACAGCGTGTAAGCCCGTAAATATCCTTTTACCGTAAGCAAAAGCAGGACCAGCGCGGCCGACGACAGGGCAATCAGGGCACAGGTAAAAGCGGTGGCGCTCAGAACCCATGGCGTCAGGGTAATCCCGATGGCCGGAATGATGGAACTCTGAAAAACCATGGCCCCGGTGATATTGCCCAGAGCCAGCGTATCCTTACCCCGGCTGACCCAGATGACACTGTTGAATTTTTCAGGTAGTTCGGTGGCGATAGGAGTAAGAATTACCGAAAGGATAAACGGTGAAATGTCCAGATTGTGAGCGAGTTTCTCCATTGAATGGACGAATAGTTCGGCACCCCCAATGATACCGCATACAGCCCCAAATACCTGCAGGAAAATAAAGCGAAACCTGGGTACCTGTGCTTTGCGGCTAAAGATAAGAGGGTTTAACTCGCTTTCCACGACGCATTCCCCACTGGTCACGGTCCTGTAAACATAAATAATATAAGCTGTCACCAGCCCGACCGCCATCATCATCTTATATTCATGCCGGCCAAGGAGCGCCGCCAGAATAGCCAGTGAATAGACCACCAGAAAAAACCTCAGATCCCGTTTCATTACACAGTCGTCGATCATCATAGTGGCCCTGCGCCGACCGAAAAAAGCGAAAATGAGCGCAGCCAGCCCGGTTACAAACAGGGCCAGGGTCCCCAGCATGAAAGGCGCTCCCAAAATGGCGCCAACCCCGATCTCCTTCTGGGCCTGCGTGGCCCCAAAACCGATGGCTATGATAGGAACCAGGGTTTCAGGCAGGGCGGTGCCGACAGCGGCCAGGATACTCCCCACAGCCCCCTCGGAAAGCTTCAGCCTGCGGCCGAGCCATTCTATACCATTGGTAAACAGTTCGGCGCTGATAAGGATTATCCCCAGACCGAGAAGCAGAGTTCCGATGTTTAACACAGCAACACCCCTTTCACTGCACATTAAAAGAATATGCCGGAGAAGGGTGTTTAATGACCTGAAACCACTTAAGAGGAGTCCCCGGAAGGCCGGTTGACAAATTAAAAAACGAGAGGCACGGGTATAAATGATTTCCGGAGCGGGGCTTGAATCACCAATCGCCGATTGAGATTCCGCCCAGAGCGGAGGAAACATTTATACCCGTGCCTTACCTTAGGCATTTGTCAATAAGCCCGCGGTGGGGCTCCTCTTAGGTAAAATATTGATTTATAGCTGCCCACATTTCATCCCTGCCCTGCCCGGTTTCGGCGGAAAAGATTATAACCGGGCTATCCGGCAGCGGCTGGAGACTTTCGATAATCAGCCTGGTATGCTTCTGCCACTTCCCGCGCGGAATCTTATCCGCCTTGGTGGCTGCAATTATTACCGGTATCCCGAAATGCTTAAGCCAGTCGTGCATCTGCCTGTCTTCCATACTGGGGGCATGCCTGATATCTATCAGGTGGACTACGGCCTTCAGGTTTGGCCTGTTCTTCAGGTAATCCTCGATCATTTTCCCCCACTGGGCTTTGATATCCCTGGAAACCTTGGCAAAACCGTAACCGGGTAGGTCCACGAAATAAAAGTCTTTATTGATATAATAAAAATTGAGGAGCCTGGTTTTGCCCGGACTGCTGCTGGTTCGGGCCAGCGTCTTCCTGTTCACGAGCCGGTTGATCAGGGACGACTTACCCACATTGGAACGGCCGGCGAAGGCAATCTCGGGCTGCCCCTCTCCGGGATACTGGCCTGGCCCGGCGGCGCTGATGATATAATCAGCAGAGACTATTCTCATTCTGCCCTCAGAGCCCTTTCCAGCACTTCGTCCATGTGCTCGACAAATATAAATTCCAGCTTGCTTTTTACCTTGTGCGGAATTTCCTCCAGGTCCTTCCTGTTTTCCGCCGGCAGAATAACTGTCTTAATCCCGGCCCGGTGTGCCGCCAGCACCTTTTCCTTAACCCCGCCGATGGGCAGAACATGACCGCGCAGGGTGATCTCCCCTGTCATGGCGACTTCCCGCTTCGTCTTACGGTTGGTCAGAGCTGAAGCCAGGGCGGCGGCCATTGTTATTCCCGCCGAAGGCCCGTCTTTGGGAATGGCGCCTTCAGGCACGTGGATATGGATATCGTACTTCTCATAGAAATCTTGGGCAATGCCGAGTTCGGCCACCTTTGAACGGATGTAGCTGTAACCGGCCTGGGCCGACTCTTTCATGACATCGCCCAGCTTGCCGGTGAGGGTTAATTTTCCCGTCCCTTTCATGGAAGTGACTTCTATGGCCAGGACATCGCCGCCTGTTTCTGTCCACGCCAGGCCAGTAGCGATCCCCACTTCATCCTCTTTTTCAGCCGTACCGTAGCGAAACCGGGGGATGCCCAGGAACTGCTGCAGGTTCTGGATGGTTGCCTTGACTTTTTTAATTTTTCCCTTCACAATCTCCCTGGCCGCCTTCCGGCAGACGGCCGCTATCTGACGCTCGAGGTTGCGGACACCGGCTTCCCTGGTGTATTCCCTGATTACTTTTCGAATGGTGTTTTCGGAAATGGCCAGCATCCTGTCGGTAAGCCCGTGTTCCTTCTTCTGTTTGGGAACCAGAAACCGCATGGCTATGTTGACCTTTTCTTCCTCAGTATACCCTGAAATGTAGATAACCTCCATCCGGTCCAGCAGGGGCCGGGGAATGGAGTGCATGATATTGGCCGTGGTAATAAACATTACATTGGAGAGGTCGAAGGCCGCCTCAATATAATGGTCGCTAAAGGTGCTGTTCTGTTCGGGGTCAAGAACCTCCAAAAGGGCGGCCGAAGGGTCGCCCCGGAAATCCATACTCATTTTGTCGATTTCATCGAGCAGAAAAACCGGGTTACTGGAACCCGCCTGCCTGATGCCCTGGATGATCCGGCCCGGGAGTGCGCCGACATATGTGCGGCGGTGCCCTCTTATCTCGGCTTCGTCCCTTACCCCGCCGAGGGACATGCGGACAAACTTCCGCTCCAGGGCACGGGCGATGGATTTGGCCAGGGAGGTCTTGCCCACTCCGGGGGGCCCCACAAAACACAGGATGGGGCCTTTCATTTTTTTGGCCAGCTTTCTGATAGCCAGGTATTCCAGTATACGTTCCTTGACCTTATCCAGACCGTAGTGATCCTCGTTTAAAATGGTCTCAGCCTTGTCAATGTCAAGACGGTCCTTTGTTTTTGTATGCCACGGCAGGACCAGCAGCCAGTCCAGATATGTACGGATAACGCCGGACTCCGCGGCCATGGGCGGCATCTTTTCCAGGCGTTCTACTTCCTTCAGGGCTTTTTCTTCAACCTCCTTAGGCAGTTTGACCTGGGCGATCTTCTCCTTATATTCTTCACTCTCAGCTACCCGTTCATCCTTTTCACCGAGTTCTTTCTGGATGGCCTTGAGCTGCTCCCTGAGGTAATACTCTTTCTGGGTCTTCTCCATCTGCTTTCTAACCCGGAGGTTAATCTTCCGCTCCAATTCAAGAATTTCCATTTCTTTGGCTATGATCTCGCACAGGATCTCAAGCCTCCTGGCAACGTTCACGGCTTCCAGGACCCTCTGTTTATCCTCTATCTTCAAGGCCAGGTGGGAAGCAATAATATCGGCCAGCCTGCCCGGTTCCTCCAGGTTGACCACAGTTACTACCGTCTCAGGCGGAATGCGCTTGCTCATCTTTACATACTGCTCAAACTGGTTGACGAGGCTCCTCATCAGGGCCTCAATTTCCGGGGTTATGGCAGCAGTTTCAGGGTGTTCGGTTATTTCCACTTTAAAATAGGGGTCGTGTTCCACGTAACGCGCAATTGTGGCTCTGGACAGCCCCTCTACGAGTACCCTGATTGTACCCCCCGGCAGTTTAAGAAGCTGTTTTATTTCTGCCACGGTGCCGATTTCAAAGATGTCGTCTTCACCCGGTTCATCGGTTTGGGCTTCTTTCTGTGTGGCCAGGAAAATTATCCTGTCCTGGAGCATTGTTTCCTCAATTGCCTTGACAGACTTTTCGCGCCCCACATCCAGGTGAATTATCATGTAGGGAAAAACCAGAAGGCCGCGCAGCGGGAGAAGGGGCAACTGGCGTATAGCTTTATCATCCTCATCTCTTGTTTCGTTTTCCTTGGTCATGATTGTAGCCACCTCCATACCGGAATCATATTTTACCTGCAAATATATTAAATTATATACCTACCCCGTGGATTCCTGCAAGTAGTGTCTTTAATTTAAAAGCCCCGGACAGCGCACGGGGCTAAACAGGCTCATTATACCCCTGTTAGGTATATTTTGCTTCTGTCAGAAAGATACCGTTGAAGATTCCCATTTACAAGGAAGAAGCGCTCAGGACATCTGTCTGGAAATAACCATCCGCGCCGATGTCGCCCGCCACGAACGAACCCCGGATTACATCGACCAGACTGTCGACAGATACAACCTCTACGCCGTCCAAATCCCCAAACATAGCCTGGTAGTTTTCCCGCGGGACAAAGACTCGCTTGGCTCCGGCCTGTTTTGCCGCTGCCACCTTGGCCACAATCCCGCCGACAGGTTTGACGGCTCCCCTGATGGACACTTCGCCCGTCATGGCCACCCTGTTATCAACAGGCAGCTTTTTGATGGCTGAATATACCGCAACAGCGATGGCTGTTCCGGCTGAAGGCCCATCAATAGGCACTCCTCCCGGGAAATTCACATGGATGTCGAAATTCTGGGGCTCCAGTTTAAAGTTTTTCCTGAGGGCAGTCAGGACATTTTCCACTGACCCCCTGGCCATGCTCTTACGCTTCATCACCTTGCTGCCGCTGCCGATCTCCTCCTCATCGATAACCCCCGTGACCACTACCTTGCCTTTGCCTTTGCCTACCGGAATAACAGTGGCTTCAATTTCTACCAGGGTCCCCATATTGGGTCCATAAACCGCCAGCCCGTTGACCAGGCCGACCTGCGGGGACAATGGGACTTTCTTTTCCGGCCGCGGTGAATACTGCCCGCTGTTAACCACCCATTCGATATCGGCGCTCCTGATCCTCTTGCTCCGGTTTGTTAGAGCGATACCGGCAGCCAGCTGAATAATATTGACAGCTTCCCGCCCATTGGTGGCGTACTTCTTCAGGACGTTCAGGGCGCCCTCTTCCAGGCCAAAGTTTATTTTACTGGCCGCATTTTCGGCTATCAACGCTATTTCGTGAGGCAGCAGGGCTCTAAAATAAACCTCCAGGCACCTGGACCTGATGGCCGGGGGAATGTTATCAGGCATCCTGGTAGTCGCCCCGACCAGGCGAAAATCAGCCGGCAGCCCGTTCTGGAACATGTCGTGTATATGTAAAGGAATATTATTATCTTCTGAGCTGTAATAGGCGCTCTCTAAAAAAACCTTGCGGTCTTCCAGCACTTTTAGAAGCTTATTCATCTGGACCGGATGCAGTTCTCCGATTTCATCGATGAACAGCATTCCGCCGTGCGCTTTGGTGACTGCGCCGGGTTTGGGCTGGGGTATGCCCGCCATCCCCATCGGGCCGGCGCCCTGATAAATGGGGTCATGGACCGAACCGATCAGGGGGTCGGCAATACCCCGTTCATCAAACCTGGCCGTAGTGGCATCCAGTTCAATGAACCTGGCCTTTTCACCGAAGGGGGAGTCCGGGTTGTTCCTGGCTTCTTCCAGGACCAGCCGGGCAACCGCTGTTTTTCCTACTCCCGGCGGTCCGTATATTATGATATGTTGGGGGTTGGGGCCGCATAATGCGGCGCGCAATGCCTTCAAACCCTCATCCTGCCCGATGATTTCCTCAAAAGTAGCAGGCCTGGTTTTTTCCGACAGCGGCTCGGTAAGGCTTATCTGCCTCAACTGCTGAAGTTTGTCCATTTCCTTCCGGGATTCTTTTTCCACTGCCACCTTGTTACCCCGCTGTGCCCTTAACAGGTTCAAAAAATACAGGCCAATAACTACGGCAAAAAACAACTGCACAAAACTCAGAAATCCTCCGATTCCACTCAGATAATCCACACTGAACCCTCCTAATCCTTATAACGTCTCGAGTACAGTGGATAGTATTGCCTGACCAGGGAGGTTTTACTCATAACAATTTACGGGGCCGGGTTTTTCGGCATATTCGGCTATGGCCCGGGAGGCAGATTCCTGCCATTAAAAAAGAAACTGCCGTTATCAGGCAGTTTCCTCTTTCTTTTTCTTTCTGTCTACTGTAAGGAGAATCGGCTGTTCCTTTTTATTCACGACCTCTTTGGTTATTGTGCACCTGGTGATATCATCCCTTGACGGGACCTCGTACATTACATCAAGCATGATGTCTTCGATGATGGCTCTTAAGCCCCTGGCCCCGGTATTCCTCTTCATGGCTTCCCTGGCTATGGTCTCAAGGGCTTCTTCCTTGAACTCCAGGCTTATACCGTCCATCTCGAAGAATTTTTGGTACTGCTTGATAAGAGCGTTTTTAGGTTCGGTCAGAATCCTGACCAAGGCCTTCTCGTCAAGAGCTTCCAGGGTAACAATGACAGGCAAACGACCGACAAATTCCGGAATCAGTCCATACTTGAGAAGGTCTTCGGGCAAAATGTGTTTCAGGGTTTCACCGATGTTTTTCTCCTGTTTGGAGTGTATGTCGGCGCCAAATCCCAGGCTCTTTTTGCCTATCCTGTTCTGAATTATCTTGTCGATGCCATCAAAGGCGCCGCCGCAGATAAACAGGATATTGGTGGTATCAAGCTGGATAAATTCCTGATGCGGGTGCTTGCGGCCACCCTGTGGGGGTACACTGGCCACCGTACCTTCCAGGATCTTCAGCAGGGCCTGCTGCACACCCTCGCCCGAAACATCCCTTGTAATGGAGGGATTTTCGGACTTGCGGGCAATTTTATCAATTTCATCAATATAGACAATTCCTTTTTCGGCCTTTTCCACATCATAATCGGCGGCCTGAATAAGCTTCAGCAGGATATTTTCAACATCCTCTCCGACATAACCGGCCTCTGTCAGCGAAGTGGCATCGGCAATAGCGAAAGGGACATTGAGCAGCCTGGCCAGCGTCTGGGCCAGCAGTGTTTTACCACTGCCGGTAGGGCCTAGCATAACTATGTTACTCTTCTGCAGTTCAACATCATCAACTTTGCTGCCCATATTTATTCTCTTGTAGTGGTTATATACCGCCACGGCAAGGGCCTTTTTAGCAGCCTCCTGCCCGATTACATACTGATCCAGTATGTCTTTGATTTCCTTCGGTTTGGGAAGGTCCCCTATATCCATCCCGAGGTCTTCGCTCAGTTCTTCTTCAATTATCTCGTTGCACAGCTCAATACATTCGTCACAGATATAAACTCCGGGACCGGCCACCAGTTTTTTGACCTGATCCTGCAGCTTACCGCAGAACGAACACTTGAGCTGGCCTTTATCGTCGCTGAACTTATACAAAATAAATCACCTCTGTTCCTTTACTTCCGAACGCTGATCACCTCGTCGACGATGCCATAATCCTTGGATTCCTGTGCCGACATAAAGAAATCGCGTTCGGTATCCTGGGCCACTCTTTCCAGCGGTTGGCCTGTGTGTTTGGCCAGCAACTGGTTAAGAACGTCTTTCATCCGTAGGATTTCCTTGGCATGAATCTCTATTTCGGTAGCCTGGCCCTGCACACCGCCCATCGGCTGGTGGACCATAATGCGGGCATAGGGCAGTGCGAAACGCTTACCCTTGGCCCCGGAAGCCAGGAGGAAGGCCCCCATACTGGCCGCCTGTCCTATACAGATGGTTGAGACGTCAGGTTTTATATACTGCATGGTATCATAAATTGCCATCCCGGCGGTTACTACACCTCCAGGAGAATTGATATACAGGTTGATATCCTTATCGGGATCTTCGGCTTCCAGGAAAAGAAGCTGGGCTATAACAACGTTAGCTACATAGTCATCTATTGGGCCGCCGATAAAAATGATTCTGTCTTTTAATAAGCGCGAATAAATATCATAGGCCCTTTCGCCTCTATTGGTTTGTTCCACTACCATCGGAACCAAGTTCAAGTCAGACACCTTCCCTTACTTAAATTATATAACAATCGTAGTATATGGTAAACAAGGCGATTTCAAAATCCGCCTGGTATTATTTGATAATATTTTACTTTACGACAGCTTTTTCCTGCAAAAGGTCAACAGTCTTGTCAATAATAATACTTTTCTTCAAAGGTTCCAGATTACCCTGAGTTTCCAGCCACTGTTTCAATACAGCGGGTTCTGAATTATAGTGAGCAGCCATTTCAGCTACTTTGGCCTCAACATCGGCTTCTGTGGCCTCGATATTTTCTTTGGCGGCAATCGCTTCAAGCACCAAGTCTACTTTTACCGCTTTGTCAGCGGCCGGGTGATAATCTTTCCTGAGTGTTGCCATATCCGTATTGCTGTATTTGAGGTAATCCTCCAGTTTCATTCCCTGCATGCTAAGCTTTTGGCCAAAATTCTGGATCAAATAATCTATTTTTTGCTGGATCATTACTTCCGGCACCTCTAATTGAGCGTTTTCCAGTGCCTTTTCGACCAGTTGGTCCTTGATGCGGTTATCGGCTTTTTCTTTTTCTGCCTCTTTTAGTCTATTCATTATGTCATTTTTTAATTCCTGTAGTGTCTCAAACTCACTGACATCCTTGGCAAATTCGTCATCAATATCGGCAAGTTCCTTCCTCTTGATAGCTTTAACCGTTACCTTGAACATGGCGTCCTTGCCGGCCAGCTCGGCGGAGTGATAATTCTCGGGAAATTTAACGTTGACTTCCCGGGTTTCATTCACCTTAACTCCCACCAGTTGGTCCTCAAATCCGGGAATAAAGGAGCCGGAGCCGAGTTCCAGGGAATAGTCGGTACCGGTGCCGCCTTGGAATGCGACCCCGTCAATAAAACCTTCAAAATCAATAACAGTAGTATCTTTTAATTGAGCCGGGCCTTCCTCGATATTAACCAACTGGGCGTGGCGTTCTCTGAGTTTCTCCAGTTCGTCGTTTACCGCCTCATCGGTAATTTCGGTTTCCTGTCTCTCAACTTCCAGGCCAATGTACTGCCCCAGTTCCACTTCAGGTTTAACTTCTACAGTCGCCTTGAATACCACCGGTTTGTTTTCTTCCAGCTGAACGATATCAACCTTTGGCTTATCAATAGGCTCTATCCCGGTCTCCCTGACAGCTTCGAAATAAGCTTCCGGCACCACAATATCCAAAGCCTCTTCATTAAGATATTCCTTGCCCACATGCCTTTCTACCAAAGCCCTGGGGGCTTTACCTTTTCTGAAACCGGGGATGTTGACCTTTTGAACTACTTTCTTATATGCCTTTTCGAGAGCCTCCTCCATTTTGGATAACTCTACTTCAATTTCCAGTGCTACAACATTTTTCTCTATCTTTTCCAGATTTACTTTCATTTATGCTCCTCCTATACCTCTGAATTAATTATATGAAAACAATCCAAATGTGTGCTTAGTATCAGAAAGTGTCCTGCAGTATAAAATAACACCCCGGTGGGTGAATTAATCCACTACCGAGGTCAAGATCGATGCTTTTTCTTAACTTCGATGAAATCGCGATTTGAGAGCTTGTACCGCTTAACCATGTTTATTTTAACGATTTAAATAGACAGTGTCAAGTATCTTTTGCCCTATTTTGACAATTATTACGGCTGCCATTACCGCCATTACCGGAGTAAGGGGATATATGTATCTTTCGATGGGAATAAAAAGCAACTGTAATAACGTAACAGCTATGACCATCAACGCCGGCCATCTCAGGTACCTGTCGAAAAGGTTAACAAATACACCGGTCCAGCCTATAACTACAAATACCCAGAAATGCAAAGCCTTAGACCAACCTGTCAGCATACCCCATGGTTTAAACCACATATAAGAAAACTTTCCGACTGTAAACCATTTGGTCCATAACACCGGGTCGTTTTTAAACCCTTCCTTAATCCTTTCCACCGCCAGATTTGCTCTCTGGGACCGCGGCACATTTTTTATTATCGACGGCCCAAACCTGTCATAAACATCATACGGGTCCGTCCCGCGAAGAACAGGGTCTCCGGTCTGAGTGGCGAACACAATAAATTTATCAAAGGCCAGGTAGTTTCTGATCCACCAGGGACTCATCACCACTGAAAAAGCCAGTATTGCGGCAAGCAGCCCCGGCAGGATTTTTAGGTCCCGTCTGGCAATGAATTGGACCAAAAAAGGTACCGCCAGAAAAGGCGCCACAGCCGGCCTTACCAGCACCGCAAGACCCATCAGGGCCCCTGAAAGGGCATGTCTTGCCCATCCCTGCTTTTCAAATGCAATGATCACGGAATAAATATAACCCAGTAAAAGAAAGATGTATAAGACTTCCGTGAGTATCCTGTTATTGGCCATGAACGACGACGGGTATATCGCCGCCAATACTGCAGCCAGGGTTGCGACCGGACGGCCCCCCGACTTCCGGCCAATAAGGTAGACCAGAAAAACCGAACCTACACTTATTATAACCTGAATAGTCCTTACAGTAATCAACAGGCCGGAATTTAACAGGTCGGCAAGCAAATAGACACCCATCAGGAATACCGGGTACCCCGGCGTAATATAAGCGTTGGACCCCAGGGAATAGTAACCGAAATAACCTTTCTCGAAGAACCTCAATACCATCTCGTAATAACCAATCTCGTCATGGGTGAACTTCAGGAGAGGCGAAGTATATATATAATAAAGCCTGGCCGCTAAAGTTAACAATAAAATTAAAGTAAGGATGATTTTTTCATTTTTTGTCATTTCAATTCCGCCTTCAATTTCATAACCATCATGACCAGGGGTAATACCAGGTAATTCAACATCAGGGGAGCAGCGATGGCTCCGGAATCGTTTAAGGCAATAGCAGCCAGGGCTCCGAAAAGCATAGCTATAAAACCCGATTTCAGATAAGGTGTCTGTTCAAAGATCGTCTTCAGGTATTCACGGTTCCTGAAATATAACCCGGCCAGCACAAGCGCCTGTAAAATTATAATTACGGTGAACGGAGAATGCTGAAGAAGGTACAGGTTGGCCATTAACTTTCTAAGGGCTATCTGCCAGATCAAGAAGAACTCCCCGCTGAAAAGGTTTTCAAAAGCTCGCCCGATATGGGACTGCTCCCCCGCAGGAAGGTAAAAATTAACCGCCGCCAGCACCCCTAGTCCGACAATCAATCCAGCTGCCAGCAGAAGCACTGACCACAGCTTCACCCTGCCTCCCAGGTATCTGTGCATGGCAACCCCAAACCCTATCATGGCCGTAAGAGCTCCGCCGGCTTTAGACCCGGCAGCAGGCGATGCAAAAAAGACGATCAGGCCTATAAAGGTTAGTCCGATAATGGGAAGCAGTTTCTTTCCAGCCCTGGGTAATAACTGGATCAGGGCTGTGGCTCCCAGTATAGTTCCTCCGATGACCACACCCATATACTCGTTGCCGATTCCGTAAAAACGTCCCCCTGCGATGAGGTCATAACTCAGAGCAGCCCTTTTCATCAGATAACCTCCCGAGAGCACATCAATAAGCGGAGTTGCCACGTTAACAATACCTGTTGCGAGGAGTAATTTTAACTCGTCCCTGATTCGGGTGATGGCAAACGCGGCGATCGCTACCAGGACCAGTGACAATAAAATAGTCAGGGTAGGATTCACATAGCCGGTTAACGGAAGCAGCAGGATAACCGACGGATACATAAGAATTGCCGCCAGCAGCAACCTCATTAACTCCAACTGAGGGAACCGCCTGAAGATTACCATGAGAAAGACCAGGAAGTAGATTATCCACTGGTACCTTGTAAAATACAGCAATACACCTGCCCTCTGCAGGGAACTGGTTGAAAGCCAATTATAGGTGTCCTTGATATGTTTAATCTGGTCCCGTACGTGAACGCTGACCGCCGGCAGACCGATAATACCTTCACTGCGCTTTTGACCCAGATGGGAGATTACGGTAGCCGTCACATCAAAATTAGCCAGCAGGCCCTGCTGCCTGGTGCTGGGAGAAGTGAGAACACTTCCCGGAGTAATCTTCCCCCCGCTCATGATCACCGGCGCCAGCCTGATCCCGTCCCTCAGCGCCTGAACATGCGGCATGGGTGTAACCAGCATGATCAGGGTATTCCTGTCTATCCTGGGAACCAATGTCCCGATGAAGCTGTCTACCTCTTTTAAAGCCCGGGTGCGGTGGTATCCGACCATGCGTTTCATTATCTGGTCACTGTTTTCATTAACCCTGACGGTATCCCCGCTCTCGATTATAATAAAATCGCTGGTATCCCATACTCTGTCCAGTTCAGCTGATACCCTGCCGTAATCTGTCCGCCGGCCAAAGGGAGCCGCCGGGTCCTTCATCAGCATTTCCCTGCCGACATTACCCTCGTCAACCCGGCCCACGTCATCCATGGCGACAGATACGGCCAACCTATTTGGAGGCATCTCGGCCGCCAAATCCGCGTTACCGATAACTGCTGTTTTCAGGCCGGCCTGATGCAGCAGGCTGCCCAGATGGCCGGGAGTCGAAACTGTATACCTTTTCCGGTTAACTTTCAGGGTGGCTGCAATACTGGTATTAAGAATCCGGCTGTGCCCTGGATCTCTTCCGGTATTCCGCCGGTAAGCATCGAGAGCCTTCGCCCCGTCATTTAAGATTTCGTCACGGTTGTAACTGTCCCCCGTCAGAGCGGAACCGACGAACTTGTCACCTCCGCCCAGGGATACGTAAGCATGGATATCACTGTAGTCTCCACCGGTATTAACGGTCATCAAACCAAGGCCGCCGGCTTCAATCAGCCGCCTGATATTGGGGTAACCCTGAGCCAGTAAGTCTTCAACCGTAATCCGGTCCACAATTACCATAACCACCTTGGGACGGTCTGTTCCCGCAGCTGCCGCCGGCATCACGGCAACCATATCAACCGCCAGGGAAACCAGGACAGCCAGCATAACCATAACGGCTACCCACCGCTTAACCCGGGGGTTATTCGTTTGTATCGTTAACACATTCCGGTTATATTCCATTAATGCCTCCAATAAAGTGAATAAGGCGAATATAGAACATCATGGGATATTATAACATTCACTTAACAAAGTTTCAAATCTTTGTAAAGTACTCTTTCCCACCCGGGAGATCCTTCAGGATACGTTGCTCCTCACCGGCCCTTAAAATTAGTAAAGGCATCACCAATAGAAAAGTTGCTGTAAGACCCCATAAACTGTTTAGGAGAATAGTGGCACCGGTAAGAATTAATATGATGGAAACATAAATCGGGTGTTTCAAGTAACGGTAGGGCCCACTGGTTACAATCTGATGGCCGGCCCTGATAACAATTGCCTCACCCCAGTTCCGGCCGAGGCAAATCCTGGCCCAGGTGTAAAGCAAAATACCTGATATATAAATAAATGCGCTTACAACCTGCAGCGAATATGAAAAGGTATATTTAGACGCGATTAATATAACAGACATGGTTGACATAATAGTGGCTTCAGAAAGCAGCCACTTATAAATTGATCCCCATCTAACTATTTTGTTTGGCCGCTCCATAAAATAAGCGCCTGTCCAGATCACAAGTAAAATAATTAATCCAATTTTAACTGTTGTCATCTGCCATTGTATAATGCCTGATGGTAATTGAGCAGCATGACTAAAATTGATTTTAACGGAAGATGCTGCCGCCCCAACAAAAATGCCTAAGATAGATAAAAAACTCGCAAGGTTCCCCTGTCCTGCTTTCCACAGGCTTCCCATAAAACAACCGTCAGACATTATATAACCGAAGCCCATTAAAAATGACCCCAATAGTAATAGCAGGGTTAATTCATTGACTAAAGGCGCACCTATTCCCAATGTCGACCAAATGACACCAAGTACAATAATAGTCGCCAAAACCTTTAATAGTGTTGCCCGGGATTTTGTCCAAAGGGTTTCCTTCATTAATAGTCCCATGCAAATCCTGTTGCGTTCAAGTAAAAAACCTGCTGATAAAGCTAAGCTGATACTTATTAAACCATAACTGATATCACCGCTGACGATTGTTTTGATACTAAATACGGCAACAACCAAAAATATTCCTGCCAATAACGGTTTAACCAGCTTGGCTATATTATTTTGCATATCAGGTGTAAGCTGCCCCCAGCTGATTTGCGGATAAATATGTTTCTGCAGTGACAGTGCTGCACCGCCACCGATCAACATCCCTGTCAAATAAACAAATCCCTGTGGTAACAGGAAGCTAACCCAGTAGAAAACACCGTGTACCATGGCCAGGACATTGCTCAATTCAGGCAGCGCAGCCATATTTAGGCCAATACCCATTAAAATTCCGCCTAACAGGCTTTGTCCCATCAGAAAAGGGTAATCTGGAACAATAAGTTTGCTTTTTCCCTTAGACCGTGCACTTATGTTTGCCCCAACCATTACAACGCCGAAGGTAATAAGAGGATTAGCGAGCACACCGGTTTTATCACCTGCCGGTAACAGATACAGAGCCAGTAAAAATAGTATGAATAAAACAAGATTGAGAACGTAAATCACAGTTCAACCCCTACCTTGTTGATAAGCGATAAATCAATATTATTTATAAATTCCCCTATTTGGGTTCGGGGGGTGCAGCCTGTCATCTGCCCCACCAGCCTATTTAATAACAGTGCCTTAAGAGCGCTTTCCTGAACATTCAAGTACTGAAAAGCACTGATTAACCCGGTAACAGTATCACCTGTTCCACCTATAGCTTCCATAGCAGGAATTGAAGGTGCAGTTACTTTACCGATTAAAGTCTGCCCGTCATAAATCAGATCCTTTTTACCTTTGATAACCGTTTTCGCTGAAATGTTACCATGATTGGCAGCGGTCTGAATAAGATTTTCGACAGGCATGGAAAAATACTCAGGTCTGGTATACATCGGATGTAAAGCCTTTGGATCCGCGAGGAAAGCCATTTCCCCGTAGTCGGGGGTTAATAAATCAAAAACACCGGTGATACCGCTTGCTTTTGCCAGGTACATTCCTCCCGCATCTGCAATCATAAAAGGTTTTGATTTCAATTCCATTACTGTTTCTTTTATGACAGTTCCATACTTGATCAGGACAAACATATAATGCAGCACCACGATATCCCCACCGGCATTGGAAAGATAGCGGCATGCTTCATCCAAAAGCCTGCCGGTACCGGTTCCCGACGCCTGATCTCCGGACAGTAAACAGTATAACTTTTTACTGCCGAAATGTTCTAAAACCCGTAAAGCTGAAGCGATTAACGCTCCTGTTCCTCTCTCGACAGGTATCAATGTCCGGCCAACTTTTAATGAAGTTCCCTCAAAACGGGCTTCTCCTAAATAAATTCCTTCAGCGAGCGGGATAGTTCCGATGACGGTCAGCATACCTTAACCTCCCGTCGTAAGGCGTCCATAGCTAACTGAACCATATATGCACAAAGTGTATTGCCTATATCAATCGGTTCCGGACTATTATGCAGGAAGCGGCCGATAAGTTGATGGGCAATTAGCGGGATGTCAGGACAACCGCCTCCTGATATATTGACAATCTCGTTGTTTGACTCATCTATGGTAACCTTAATGTTATTTGCTCTGGCCATCAGGTACCCCGGCTCTATTTCAGCTATTTGGGCCAGATTTTCAACCGGGTTTACTGCGCAGGAAACGTAATGCAATTTCCCCGGCAATAACATACCACCGGACACCAGGCTGCGGAATATTTCCACTTCAGCCGGCGCAAGCTGAACCGCCAAATCACATCCTATTGCCACATCGGGTGGCGGCGGGACAAGGCTGACTGCCAACCCCTTTTTCTGCAGCAAGGAGTGGGCACATATTACATCCTTTATGTTGGAATAAAGAAGTAAAACTTTAGGGTTGTCCCCTGTCTTTTTGAAAAACACCGGCATCACTTTCCTATCATGTTAGCCATAAATCCCATTAAAGAAATAAGCGTCAACGTAATTATTATGTAAGATACAGTAAGGCGAAAACTAACCATTTTAAGCAATAACATTATTTCCGGCGGGCTGATCCCTGCTGATGAGGCCAGAAAAGCCAGCACAATTCCGGGGGCCATACCCTTGGCCAACAGTGCTGTTCCAATAGGTATCAGCACTGCCAGGTGGGCGTAAACAAAAACACCAGCAACTGCAGCCAAGGGAACTGCAAAATTATTTCCCCAGGCCGGTACAGAACTGATTATTTCCGAAGGCACATAATCATAAATCGTAAAACCTACCGCTGTGCTGGCCACCACCACCCACCAAAATCTCCTGATATAAAGCCAGGCGCGCGAAGCTGCCTCAGTCCATGTGAGGTGATTGTCTTCTTCTGTGCAATTAAATAACAACAGGGGGTTCACGTCACGGACAGTAAAAATTCTCCCTAATAACCATCCGCCAATTATCGATACCGTAAAACACCCTATGGTATATACGGCGGTAAGCTTTACTCCGAATAAAAGGGCCAGGAGCAGTGTCCCGGCAGGGTCTATGGTCGGTGAGGCGATAAGGAATGCCATAGCTGTATCCAGGCCAAGTCCGGATTCAATAATGATCGCAAATCCGGGAATTGTGGTACAGGAACAAAAAGGCGTTACAGCCCCAACAGTACTGGACATGACAAGCCGCAGAGGGCGGGGCGCTTTATTAATCAGGGAATTTATAGGCGAGTTTAACCAGATGCCCTGCCATTTGAATCCCAGCAGGGCGGATAAATAAAGCATTGCTAACATGATTAAGGGAAAACCCAGCAAAAAAACAAATCGGTTATCACCTATCAGATCCATACAAATCCCCGTTTCTGGCTCCTAGGCAATTTCTTTTGAAATAGATACCGGTTATCAGAATGATTGGGATCGCTATCAGTTGGTATACTGTTAATCCGAGCCAGATAACAGGTTCTGTCCTGATAAATTCGATGAAAAAACGGAACGTGGAATAACTGAATAGAAACAGCTTAAAAAGGTCACCGGGATTTTTAATTTTGTCCCGTAGATTCCAGAGCACAATAAAAAGAGCAAAATCAAAAGCCATTTCAATAACCTGTGTGGGGTAGCGACTCTGCCCGGCCATAAATATCCCGAACCATTTGTCAGTAGGCTTACCATAACAGCATCCCCCCAACAGACAGCCGATGCGGCCGATACCCATCGCCAATACCGCAGATAATGCAAATGGATCCCCTGTCTTCTCCTTGATCCCGCCTATTTTTTTTGCTGTTTTTACTCCAATATAACCACCGACAAGCCCGCCCAAAATTGTCCTAGAACCAAGGTCAACGAGTGTTGCCCCCAAGAACCCTCCGGCAAGTACCCCGGTAAAAAGAAGCATGACCTTTTCAGGAGAATTCTCCCTGGCAGCGGTTAATCGAAAATACACTATGGTGCCTACCAGCAGGGCCAGACTGTTGAAAAATATATATGAGTTCACATGAATATTTCCGAGGTGGAATAATATCGGGTACATCGGTTTACCTTACCCCCTGCGGTTGAAGATGTTATAGTTACAGAACGGAATCATCCGCCCATCAATAGTAAGCACGTGGATACAACATTTTTTGGCCCGTTTCAAATCGTAGTTGTAAGCATCCATAAAGGGTTTGATCACAATGCGCAAAGGCTTGCCGGGAATCTGTTTCAGGGGGTCGAAGTCATTGCTGGATTTAAACTTAATTCCACAGCATCTACTAAAGTCCTTAAGCACTTCGGTCAGCCTCAGGGAGGCCGAGGCGGACCATAATCTATCCACAGAGTGGTAGATAGCTTCATTTAAGATGTCTCTTGCATCAATGCACAGAGTGTTCTTAAAATAATCGAGATATTTCCGGACATCGATGTAGCGGGTAACAGGTTTTACTTTCTTCTTTTTTTCACCGGTAACAAAGGCGTAAGTAAGCGAACAGCAGGTGGGATGAGGACACGGCAGCGGGATGAAATCATCTTTTCTAAAAACTCCGGATGTCTGTTGTTCTATTAAATTCAGTACATCGGGGACTGTCAATCTGTCTGTTGTGTTATGCTTTAGTCCGGCAGCCCGGCCGACACCGGTAACCAATTGCAATACCACCCCGGTCACATTCGGTCGCGTAATAGCTTCCTGTATAACCGGTGCAATTTCGTGCTCATTCAAACCCTTGATAAGTGTAACGACCAAATTAGTGAGAATTCCGTATTTTTCAAGGTTATCAAGAGCCGCCGTTCTCAGCTTGCTAACATCCTGTCCGCGCAGTTTGGTCCCTACATCTTTGGTTAAACTGTCATACTGCAGGTATATTTCAAGTTCCGGGCCAAATTCCGTTAAACTTTCGGCAAAGCCCGTATCGTTGGCTATTCTAACACCATTTGTATTGATAAGAAAGGCCTTCAGCCCGGCCTTTTTGGACATCCTGAGTATTTCTCCCAATTCGGGATGCAGGGTTGGTTCTCCCCCGCTGATCTGCAGGACCTCCGGACAGCCCTCGGCGGCAACATAGCAATCGAGCATGTTTTGTACTTGTTGAAGAGAAACATCTGTGCCAATTCCGCTGTCAGCGTAACATATAGGACAATTCATATTGCACCTGCCGGTTATCTCCATCAGTGCAAGGCAGGTATGCTGTTCGTGATCGGGACAGAGGCCGCAATCATGAGGGCACCCCTCGGACAATTCGGTACTAAACTTTTCAGGTATGCTCCCTGGCTTGTTATATGTACTAATATTACAGTAGTAGTCAGATTCAGATGACAACAGGACCTCAAAAGGGCCGTGTTCAGGACACCTTTTAAGCATTTTGACTTGATCTTCCCTGGTTATGACTATTTTTGCATCAATAAGCTTCAGGCATTCCGGGCAAACACTCCTGGTCAACTCATGAAAAATATAATCTTTATCACTTCTATGATTTATCGTTTTGGCAAATATGCTCATAGTTCCTCCACTAAAAACACATGGTCGCAGTTAGGATGCCCGAAGCAAATATACCGGAGAAAATTCCGGTGATTAAAGGACTTAAATTTTTGTTTCCTGTGACAACTATGGCTACAACGCTCCCAATAAGTAAATAGAATGATGTACCTAAAAAAGCGGTGATAGCCCTCTCAGAATTCACCAGAGACATTATTAGAACTAATAGAGTCGGACTTGCTCCCCAAAAAAACATATTCCACTTTTCTCTGTTTTCCATTTTATCTCCCCCTCCTCCTCCGCATTGGCTGGCAATTTCATGGTTGATTTTTACCTGATAGTACGTGAGAAAGAATAAATAATCCCCCAATGATGGCAGCTGGAAAAGATACAATTAGAAAATTTAACACAGCAGTATATGTCTTAAAATACAAAGTGAAAACTATGCTCAAAATCAAAAACATAACACCGCCGACCAAAGGCTTTTTCCATGAAATCAGGAGGATGAAAATTAACAAATAAGAAGGTATAAGATGTATTAAAAAACCTCCAATTTTCTCAATCAATGTTGCATCGCCTGAAAAAACATCAAATGCAAAAAGTGATAAAAATATAATGAATAATATAGATAGAATTCTGGGTGACCATAGCAAAAGCTTTTTATTTTTCATACAAACCTCCTACTTTAAAGTTACTTACTCAATTCGCGAAACCGCTGCCTGATATATTCCTCATTAAAAGAACTGCACCAGCGCAGGTCCCGGTCATCCAATATTCTAAAGTGTTGACTGATAATATTTTGCTGTAAGCGAAAACGACCCTCCTGCTCAATTTCCCGCCACCACACTTTCCCCCCCATGGTTTTTTCCTTTGGTTCTTCATAGTGGTCAAAGGCCACAATAGACAGAATTTCAAGTGGCTCGCTGCCCAGAATCGCCTGAAGTATTTCACTGTCCCGGAATAACGCGCAAAAGGCAACCACAACAGTCCACCCGGCGACCAACCGCCCCTTTTCAATCTGAATCAGGGTTTTTTTCGATATCCCCAAAACTTCGGCCATGTGGTCCTGCGTAAAACCCGCCTCTGTTCTGACAAGTTTCATCTTTTCGCTTACTATATGGATAAGTGTTTCCCGGTCCAATTATAATTCACCCCATGAAAAATAATACTTATAGTGTAATTTTACACTATAAGTATCGTTAGTTCAAGTATTATTGGTCAATATTTTCCAAATATCCAATACAACCAAAATTTTATCCTCGTTTCGAAAATCCAAGTGTTTCAAGTAATCCATCAGTTAAAACTTTCGAAAAGTTTATTTCTTTTGCCTTCGCGTAGTCATTTAACCACTTTGGAATTGTGACGCTCTTTCGTTCATATACAGTATCAAATTTTATGCGATAAAGCGGCAGAACTACTTCAACAAGTGCAACGGCTCCGTCATCAATTTCTTCAGGATCAATTTGATCAATTGGAGTAGGTTGCGGAATCTCGTCCCCGTCATCCTGCATTAAAATCAAGTGGAGTGCCAGAGCTTCTTTTGCCAATTCAAATGCACTCTCGTAACTAGGTTCTTCTTCGTCTTTCGTTTGAGTGACACAACCCGGGAGATCAGGGAAGGTCACAGCAATATATTTAGATCTTTGATAGAAGATAGCCGGAAATATAAACGTACTTTTTATTTGTGCTTTTTTCATTTATTAATCCTCCCTTATAAAAAACCGGTTGTTTTCGTTTCGCCAATCACTCTATATTACTCAAAGGGGTATAGTCAGGGACTAATCGAACTTAATCCCTGATTGTTTTTCTATACTCTTTAGAATTTTAATATCCAAATCCTTTCGGGGATGAGGAACTGTAACTTTATTTGGTTTGTTTGGGTGTCTGAGTTGTACATGGTCTGTTGCTTTCTGTGGTAGTATATAGAACCCCTCTGACCTAAGCTTCTTTAATACTTTTTGAGACGACCAAGACTTTCTCATCTATACTCTACCCCAACCTCCTATCTATATGTACTTATAATATATTATAATACGCATTGCAATGCGTGTCAAAAGAGTTTTATCGGTAAACCTCATCCGAAGGTACCGTGAACAATGCCATAAG
>Ga0074195_1002294_pt1 | contig 22088 bp, 20 predicted proteins | sample EPASupsiteHSE623_FD_64525 | JGI IMG/M metagenome (GOLD analysis project Ga0074195, IMG submission 64525) | Bioremediated contaminated groundwater from EPA Superfund site, New Mexico - Sample HSE6-23 | ecosystem: Environmental > Aquatic > Deep subsurface > Groundwater > Contaminated ...
ATTATTTAAATTATATTTATTTCAAGTTTATTTTTTTATATGAAAGTCTGGGTTGTTTCATAATCTTTTTAATCCTAATTAGTTTAATCATCGCCTCCCGTCGAAAAACTGATCTAGGGACAAAATTGTATGTTTTGATAACCGCGCTTTATATGATATTATATTCTATATTGCGCTTCTTTCTAGAATTTATCAAAATTAACCAAACGCCAACCATGTTAGGTCTCCGTTGGCCACAAATTATCTCTCTAATAATTATCGTTATTTTTTCTTTTATCTTATTAACCAAAAATCATGCCTATCAGAACCAAAAAAAACAACTCAGCGAAAAAAGTTAAAAAACCCTCAATTGTAAAAAAAGAACTAAAGACCCCTCATTGGCCTTTGTTTGTTCTCTATTCCTTGGGCTTATTGCTCGCTGTCTCGGCGGCTTTACCAGCCTATATTCAATCCAACTTTCTAGAACAATATGTTAGTTTGCGGATAGTGAGTTTATTCTTTGTGGTAGCGAACATGTTCACGGTAACGGCAATAATTATTTTCCCCGGTGTTATCAGAAAATTAACGAATTACTTCACGACTAAAATAGTATTAGTTCTCTATGGTGCGTCTTTACTAGGACTAACTTTAGTAGATTCTCCAGCCGCCGCTTTTCTATCAATAATTTTATTTACTATTTCCGCTAACTTGATTTGGATTAATCTAGATCTCTTGGTAGAAAAGTTCTCCAAGAACTCTTCCACGGGTCGAACGAGAACGATTTATTTTACTTTCATAAATTTGGGCTGGATACTAGCGCCAACTATTTCTAGCTATCTCATTAAAATTGGAACTTATGAGTTAACCTTCTTCATCGCCGCTCTTTTAATCTTGCCAATTTTTCTGATCTTTTTAGCTTTTGGACAAAAGTTGAATGGACAAACCGACTACAAGAAGGAGAATATCTGGCTCGCGATGAAAAGCATGTGGCTGAATCGTAATCTACGGGGAATATTTTTTATAGCTCTTCTACTCCAAATTTTCTATAGTGCTGCCGTTGTTTATATTCCTATCTATCTCCACCAGAACTTAGGGATGGAATGGGGAATACTGGGACCAATATTTTCAATCATGTTAATCCCGTTCATTATCTTTGAAATCCCGGCCGGGATTATCGCTGATCGTTATTGGGGTGAAAAAGAGATTCTAAATTTAGGCCTCCTAATCATGGTCTTATCTTTATTCCTCTTTTTTTACATTGAAACACCAACTATCTGGATTTGGATCGCCGCTCTTTTCTTTAGTCGTATCGGCGCTTCTTTAGTAGAGGCGATGCGAGAAACTTATTTCTTTAAATTAGTAGGAGCTAAAGATGTTGGTTATATCGATATTTTCCGATTATCAGCTCCCTTGGGTTATATTATTGGCCCGGGAATAGCCATTCTCGTTTTGTCGTTTTTCCCAATTAATTATTTATTTCTAGCTGTAGCAATTATTATGCTATCAGGCTTCGCATTTACTGCTTCTATAAAAGACACAAAATAATAATTGACTTTAATAGAGAGTTCTTATAAGATGGGTTAATTCCAGATTATTAAATAGGCGGGTATCGTATAGTGGTTATTATGTTAGCCTTCCAAGCTGAAGAGACGGGTTCGATTCCCGTTACCCGCTCACTTAAAAATTACCTTAATCTTAAGGTAATTTTTAGTATCTAGATGCGCTCTTATAGTGAGACTTGTGTAAATTTGGTAAAATATTACTATAGAGTAAACATATGACAAAAAGACAATTAGCAGTTATTTGGTCACATCGGCCGTATTCACCGTATGTAATGAGCATGGCTGCCGAAGCTACTGTTTTTGGTTTTAAAAAAGCTTTCCCTAATAGCTCTATTGATCAGGGAGTAAATTATTATAAAGATGGACAAAATACTTATCTTTATCCTTCTAGCCAATATATTAATACCGCTAATGCACTCGCTCGTCAGGCGACAGATAACCCAGAGATTTTATTAAAAACTTTAAAAACGGCTTTTCGCAAGGCCTTATTACTAAATAAATATTCTAAATTATTCATTCCGTCTAAGATCAGAACTGCGAGCACAGAAGAATTAATTAGTTGGGTGGAGCATTTTTCTAGACGGTTTGTTGATATGTATGCTTATGGCACTGTCGCCATTTTAGTGGGTTATTCTCAAGATAATATTCTGTATAAAACCGCGGAACAGATATTAAAGAAAAAAACTAAGGGAAAAATCGGAGTATTCGCTAATCTTTATGTTGCCCTTACTAACCAACCTCAGTTAAACCGTAACGCGGATTTTGAGTTAGAAATAATTAAGTTAACGAAACGCGCCTTGACTGCTAATAGAAAAAAATTAAACCTCATCCGCAAACATTATCATCGCGAAATCAAAGAATTAATTAGTAAATATCAATGGCTATCCTATGATTTATGCAACCGGACTTCTTGGGATGAAGTTTATATTGCTAAACTAGTACTAGAAAAAATAAAGCAAGATTTAAATGGCCAGTATAAAAACTTAGTATCATATAAAACAAGAACTCAAGCAATTTTTAAAGAAACTGTTCGAGAATTACATCTCACAAAGAAGGAAATAAGTGTTTTTGAGGGCATTAGAAACCTTGGTTACTATAAGTGGGCACGCGAATATGAATTTACCGAGGCGCTTTTCCGCCTGAAATCTGTGCAAGATGAATTAGGGCGTCGTTTGGGGATTAGCTCGTTAGCTATTAAATATTTATTACCGTCAGAATATCAACTGTTAATTAAAAACCTAAGTAAGTATCAAATAGAATTACCGGGAAGAATAAAAGAGAGCTTGATAATGTGTAATTATAAAAAAGGGGTTAATGTTATCGCGGGTTACGGCGCGGCCGAAGAATGGAATAAAATCAAGCCGGTTGACGAAGTTAATAATAAGATAATAATGATAAAAGGAACCCCGGCTTACGGGGGGATCGTAAGAGGTACTGTTCGGATTGTTAACTCTATTAGACATATCTCCAAAATATCAACCGGAGATATTTTAGTAGCAGTGACAACCAACCCGGCCTTGCTACCAGCTATGAAAAAAGCAGCCGCCATAGTTACTAATGAGGGCGGGATAACTTCCCACGCCGCTATTGTTTCACGTGAATTACAAATTCCTTGTATAGTCGGCGCCAAGAATGCCACTCGGATCTTCAAAGACGACCAGATTGTTGAAGTAGACGCTAAACACGGAATAATTAGGGTGGTAAGGAGCTTATCTTAAATTTATAACCAAACTGCAAAATGAGCTCACAAACGAGCAACACCATTTATTGGTGTTTTTGTTGTTAATTAGTCACTTAGATCTTGGCCGTAGTGAGAAAGCCGCCATATGTGTGTGCACATTACCCTTTTGACTTGACAGGAATGCTTAAAAAATATAGAATTCGATGATAATTAAATTGTTACTAAATTTACCTTAAAAAATAAAATTACCATGGAAAAACAAGAATTAAAACCATTTCACGAATCAATCGTGGATGCGATTAATTATGCCTTTGTCGGAGATCTGGGTTGCTTGTCAGTTCTCATCAAAACCACCAAAATCCCCAAAAATCACGATGCCATCATCGATGCCTGGGCAAAAAGGACGAAACTCATCAGCCGTAATAACGATTACGGCGTTACCCAGAGTGTCTTGAAACAAAAATCGGACGTTCTGGAACAAAGAATGAATTCCGCCGGAAACTTGGAGGAAGCGTTAGAACTTGGCTTTCAACTTTTACCATTAGGCTCAAAAATAATTGGTCCACAGGGTAAAATATTACTATGGCGTAATCAGGTCCCGAAAGAAACTATGGGAGCGGAAATCTCCATTGTAAAAATTGAAGCGGATGGTCAAGAAGTTCTATTCACCGCCTATCTTGAAAATTCTGATAATTATCGGCTGTCGCTTTCCGGCAAGCACAAAATGGAAGACTGGTCTAACCAATGGTAACCAGTATAATAAAGATAGTACCTGAGTCAATGAGGGGGTTTGAAAATCAAACCTCCTCTTTCATATCTTATACTACGAGCCAATAAAGAAAGCAGCTCCCGTTCGAGCTGCTTTGTTTTAATCAAACCGACTTTTTGTTGTTTGTTTCTTTCGCAACCTCATCCTTGACGCCTAGCTGTTTCTCGATTTCTCCCAAACTTACCTTGATTAACCCGAGCATTATAATGATGAAGATCGCGAGAAAAGATCTCAATAATCCTACAGTAGAGGACATGGGGGGGTATCTATATCCTTCTGGAGTTACAACTTCGGAATGATAGGGATGTTGGGCTGAAATTTCTACCCGAGAGTGCAAAAACCGGCCCCACTGAAAACCAGCATCTTCCCAATCGACAGAGGAGCTATAAATTTCCGGATGATTGAAAATAGCTGATTTTAGTAATAACTGATTAACTTTCTCGACCTTTGTTGTAGATAAAGAGCGCATGAATTTGGAATTGGCATCGAACAAGCTATCGACTGGAATGATATGAGAGCTGCTATCTTCCGTTACGAGAAAAGCTAATCTGTCGCTCATATTTTTTTTCTTGATAATCTTAAGAAAATCAGAAAAATCATATGCTTTAATTTTTCCCGTAAATTTCACAAAATCAAATTTGTCCCACGGAACAAATTCTTTTTTGTCGTACAGACCAGGAGTCACAGAAACATGTTCTGCCTTAGCCGATAAGGCTAATTGGAGCAGAAACAAGCACAAAGTTGATAAAAGAACTGTTTTTTTCATGACTAATGTATTGGTTAACTAAATTGTAATGTACAATAAAAACATTATACTTTAACATACAACAAAATTTTGACAAGAATAGTAAATAAATATACTTGTATAATTTATATGATATTAGCTAAAACATAATATATAGATATATATTGTCGGATGTAATTGACATATATCTATTGACTAGTTATCATACATATGCCATTATTTATCTATGAATATTGATTTATTGGAACAAATAAAAAAATTGGGGGTTCAAAATAACGAAGCAAGAATCTATCTCGCCCTTTTAGAGTTAGGTCGAGCTACCGTCACGGAAATTAGCAAAAAGGCTAGCCTTAACCGTACTACCGGCTATGATATTTTAGAAAGATTGTGTTTAAAGGGCGTAGCGAACCGTACCGCAATTGGAAAAAAGAATATGTATTTAGCTGAACCGCCTATTCGATTAAAACAATATTTTGTAAATAAAAAAAATACTATTGATAATCGGTTGGAAAAGTTGGAAGATATTTTACCAGATTTAAAATCATTGTATAAAACTGAATTGAAACCAGGAATTAAATTTTTTGAAGGTCGCACTGGAATCAAAAATATATATCAAGATGCGCTAAGCGCTAAAAGCACTATTTATAGTATCTTGGATGCTGAGCAATACCTCCCCGAATTCGATCAATTCGGCAAAGATCATGCTAAAGCCAGAACCGCTTTAAAAGTAAAAGGAAAATATTTAGTTAAAAAGAGTAAACCGGCTCAAGAGTTTTGGGATACTACCTATAAAAATAAACCAGCCAAACAAAAAATTACAGAATACCGATGGTTAGATCATAATTTTTTATTTTCTCCAGCCGCGGAAGTTATGATATTTGATGACAAAGTCATTGGCGTCTTATTTAAGCCAGGCGAAAATTTCGCCTTTGAAATAGAAAGCGAATCTTTTGCCAATTCTCTTAAAATATTATTTGAAATAGTGTGGAAGCAATCAGAACCATTTAAATAATCGGGGGGCAAGATTGAAAAAAACATTCTAAAAAGAGCCTAAACTTATAATCACCCCAAAAAACGCCTAGTTACCTTAACGCCAAACCCATGAAAAACTTTTATGAAGACAAAAAACTTAACGAAGCGGCTAATGAAGTGATAAAATACCTATCTTCATTAGCGCCCTTTTACGCGAGTCAGGAGACCCTTTCACAATACTCTCGCCGAGTTAATTCTTATCAACCCCTAAAAATTCACTTGGATAGGCAGGAAAGATTTAAACAAAAAATTAAAGAAAAGATCGAACGTCTATTCAATAAAGAAGAATTAGCTGATATTAAAATTAACCTTGATAATAATCAGGGACTAGTCGGGGGGATTGTCGATCATCATGGTATTTTAGACCATCCCTGGCTACTGGCTATTCATTTAGTCTCTAACTTCTATAAGCTTCTTCACCGTGATACTGAAGGCGACATCCTGACTTTTGCCACGGGAAATGTTCCTCTCAATGAACCGTTCCGACGGCGAGGCTTCATGTTGAATGGCAAAAAAATAAATTTATTCCCTAAAGATGACAAGAATAAAATAGTTTATGGACTGCCAAAATATAATTTTAATATTGTAAAACATTTGCAAGAAGAAAGTCACCAATGGCATACATTCACCGAAAAGGAACAAACTCTACTCACTAACATAGATGGGCTAATTAATGGTATTGATTTTTCAACTTGTCAGTACTTAGGTGACCAACTAACAAAAATTAACTATTATCTTTGGCCATATCTATTTGAAGAAAAAATACGCAATAAGGTGACGCACCTAATGGTTATTGAATATGACGATATTGTCGTTGATTATTTAATCGACGTTTTAAGAAATGAACCAGAGAGCTTTATCTATCAGATGTTATTTAATGATAAATTCAGACAAAAAATAATAACTAATTTTAGCGGAGCGGTAGGAGCTTGGGTAGAAGATGGCGCCGTGGGGACACACTTCTTCTGGGGATTGGATGATAATAATGAACATGTGCGCCTGGAATTAACAGCGGGCTATTTGATCAACCTGGAAGCTAGTTTCAAACTGGCTTTTACCCCAGAAGCAATTATTGCTAAGCTAAAAGAAAAGAAACTACTCCCCGGCATGTTCCTTAAATTCTCCCTAATCATGTTATACATGGGTCTGAGACCATTAGCGGGTTATTCAATTGAATATTTAACTCGAATTAAACAAAAGATGATTGAAATACTTAAAGACGATTTTCCCCAAGAAGCTAAATGGGCCAAAAACGTACCCGTTGACAGCATGAATCTTATTGCTATTTGTCAGGGACGCGACGAGCAAGGAAAACTGAAAGAACTTCATGCTTTTGATATTATCTACCGCGGCGGTTTCACTAAGGAATATTTCGATAAATTAGATTCTTTCTGTTTTAAAGATTATATGATCCCGCCGATGCTCTTCGCCTATCAATACGGAATTAATAAATACGGTGAGGCGAATTCAAAAAAAGAGCTTCCGATTTCCGAAAGCTATCTCCAAAAATTCTTAGAAAAAATATTTTAATATTAAGTTATGAAGTATCTCCTCTTCACTCAGGACAACGGGCGCGGGCATCTTGCTCAAACACTGGTTCTGAAGGAAAAATTAGAAAGTCGCGGTCATCAAATAGTCGCTGTGATTATTGGTTCAAAAAAGGGAGCAAAATTACCTCAATTTTTTACCGAACAGTTTTCGGGATTAACTTTTGCGATGTTTAGCCCTTATTTTATAACCGATAGAAAAGACCGGGGTATAAAAATCATCGCTAGTATCGGGCTGTCCTTGCTACACATTCCCCGATACTTAGCTTCTATCAAAAAAATCAAAGAAATAGTTAAAGAATTAAAACCAGATATTTTAATTAATTGCTATGAACCATTAGCTGGCTTGTATTACCGTTTTCATCGGGTATCGCAACCAATGTTTTGCATTGGGCATCAGTATTTTATTGATCACCCCTCATTTACTTTTCCATCAATTAGCGCTTTAGCGAAACGGACTCTTAAAGTATACAATCTTTTTACTGCTCCCCGCTCAGTTACTAGAGTCACCCTTTCTTTCACCAAAGAAGAGGACTTGCCCCAACAGAATCTAATTATTTGTCCACCCTTAATTCGTTCAATAATTAAAAATAGTCACCCCGAAAATCAAGGTTTTATTCTCGCCTATATTCTCAATCCCGGTTATGGTGAAGAGATTAAATCCTGGTGTCAAAAAAATCCAGCGACTAAAGTGGAAGTCTTTCGGGAGCAATCCGAAAAAGAAATATCAGTAATAAATAACCTAACTTTTCACAACTTAAGCGGAGAAAAATTTATTAACCACCTGGTAAACTGCGCAGCTTATGCTAGCACAGGTGGCTTTGAATCAATCTCCGAAGCGGCCTATCTTCAAAAAAGTATTCTCATGGTACCAACCCGCGGTCAATTCGAACAAAAATGCAATGCCACCGATGCCCAAAGAGCCGGGCTAGCTCAAACAGCAAATAAATTCGATCTCTCGCCGCTAATTTTAAACCAAACAAAAACCCATCCTAGGGGCCAATCAGCCTTTAAAGAATGGGTCGATGATTACGGCGACAAAATAGTTAATATTCTCGAACAAAAAACCAAATTATAGTTTCAATTTATTTAAACAGAGTCTCGGCAATCCGCCAATATTCCGGATTGCCGTATTTTTTTTGCCAATACCACCATTCCACTCCCCAAGCATAGGCTCGTGGGAAATCTAGATTAATTGCATACTGCAAATTAGCTCTAAATTGTCGGACACTCATCGATCGATTAATCTCATCCACAGTGAGATTAGTAGCCCGGCCACGAGGCACCCAGGGTTCAGCCTGGAGTTCTAAGATCATCAGATTATTAGGCGTTAAATCGGCTAATTTAGCTTTCCAGCGATAATAGGCTGGAGGAAAGGGATACTTAATGAAACCAACAAAGTTATTATAAACAACTCGATATAACGTGCTACCAAAGACATCACCAATTTTTGCTTCCCTGCGCCAAAAACCCAATTCTCCCGAACCAGTAATAATAATAGGGCGACTATCTAAAGAACGCACCAGATTAAACTCCTGTTCTAAAAACTTTTCATCCAGCGGCGGACAGACTCCAAAGGTTCCTAGAAAAGCTTCATTCTCCACTTGCCAATATTCAATGTTGGCTTGATCACGATAGTGTTCAACAACTATTTTGAGCATTTCGAGGGTATCCGTCTGCACAGCAGAAATATCTTTATGGCCCAACCAGGCCGGGCTATGACATTCGGGCCAACGGGGGATGCGGCGACCGATACTAATAATAAATTCAGCGCCTTGTTTTCCTCCAGTCTCAATTAAATAATCATAGTTAGAAAAATCAAACTTACCCTCCTCTTTTTCAATCTCATCCCAATAAACCGGTATTCTGATATATTTAACTTGCAATTCATCCAAAATTGCTTGGTAGGCTTCACGCCAATCAAGACCTAATTCTGAGGCATATTTAGTAGAGAAGGTGACCCCAAAAAAATCTGACTTGTGTGTAAGATCGTCTTGTAATGGGTAATAATTAGCAATCTTCAAAAGATAAAAAACTAAAGCGATAACAAGAATAACGGCTGCATGCCAAATCTTCGCACGCCTCCGATGAGGCGACGGATTATCATCAGTTTCTTTAATGATCTTTTTCTGATTCTTTGCTTTTTTCATAAATTAGAGAGTAATAAAATACAAACCAAGAGCAACAAAAATGACCGCCGCTGATTTCTGAATAATAATTCGCCAGGAAAATGTTTCTTTTAATAATTTAGGAGCCATCAAAGCTAAACCAGCACTAATAACGAGCAGGAAAGCATATTGGACTCCTTGTAAGGCATTAACGAGCACCACTGAGCCGAGAAAGACAGCATAATTTTGTAAAATAAAGCCGCTCGCTCCAATGATTTGATTAACAACCACTAACCATTTACTCTTGTTAGGATTGGAGTGGCTAAAAACAGCGGTAATCGCTTTTCGATTTTCTTTTTTAAGAAGAAATAATAACACAAACAGAGCCGCGCCTAGACGATTCCAAATAAAAGCACTAGCAAAGGGCTGCATCGTATAACCATATTTCGTAACGATAAAATAGAGCGAATAGGCTAGCGCTGAGAATAGAGCAACGATGAGCCCACCGGTTCTATATTCTTGAGAAATGTTAAACTTGCGCATCACGCGAGCTAAGAAACTGCGGGTAACTGGTAAAAAGGCAATAATAAAAACACCGATCAAAAGACAAACAATTCCAGCCCATTGATTAAGAGCAAAATGCTCTTTAAAGAACAGAATGGAAAATAATAGAGAGAATATTGGCGTTGTGCCACCAATAAATACCAAAATACGCGAGGCTTCCCCGCGCCGCAAAGCTTCATACAACAACCACAGAGCGACCGCAAAAATTACCCCGGCAATAAGATCAAAAATAAAAAGTGGCCAACCAGGCCATTCTAGAAACCAAGGGGCGGCTAAAAAAATAACCAAACCCATTAAACAGGCGACAAAAGCATAAGCCTTGCTACTTTTTAAAACATTATCGACTAAGAATTTATCAAGTAAATTAGCAACTGCTAATAATAAATAGGCGGAAACGGCGACAATTATCCAGGACATAAATTATAAATTATTTTTAGTGAATAACCTTTCAATATTATAAGTCCCCATCTTTTCCGCATTGATAAATCCGTCGGCGGCGGCTCGAGCTAAACGTCCTGATTCAATTAAATCCGGTAACCATTCAGCAACACTGACCGGATCAGGGCTATCGATACCGGCTCCCATAGCTAAAAGCCATTCATGATTAAAATCTTCTTGGCTCCCCACCGGTTCTGACATAATAATTGGTAATCCTAAGGCGCAATAAAAAGATAATTCGGAAGGTTTAGTCCAGAGGATATCAGTTCCATGCAAACATTCATTAAACTTACCAAAATAATCTAATTTATTGGCCGCAAAAATTATTTCAACCCCCTCACTCTTCCCAAAGCCGTTCTTATTTAACTCGGCCAGGAAATAATCCTTAACTTCAGGTCGACTACCAGCGACTAAATTCAATTTTATTTTTTTAGCCTTGACAAGACTAGATAATTTATTGAGCACTAAACCACCAATTTCTTTTTGGGCTCCCGCTCCACCAACCGCAAACGTCACAGTTACTGGTTTATCTCTCGGAAGAGAAAAATCAGGAATAAAATCTTCTAATAATGACCCATAATTAGTTTGATATTTACCAGTTGGATCAAGGGCGACAACACGTCGTGCCAAGTCCCTAGCAGCAATTTCCTTCTTTAAGCCAATGTTTTCTTTAGGCAAGGGAAAACCCGAAATAATAATATTTTCAGCCTTCACGCCATACATTAAGAACCTTTCGCGTACCTTCTCACTCGGGACCAAAAACTTGGTTCGACTATTCTTAGGATCGAGTGGCGCCCAAGCACGAGAAGCATCAGTATCGCAAATCAAACAATAAATATCACCCTGGTAATTATGGTACTCAGCAATATAGGCGGCAACAAAAAAGGTAGTTACGAATGGCAAACCACTGGGGTTAAGTTGTTTAATTAACTCCTGTCCTAATCCTTTTCTAATGAAAGAAAAAAAATATTTTTGTTGAGTTGTCGGCCGTGACAGATCGCGGAAAGGATAGAAACTAGGAATCTTTTGAAAAGCATCCATCACCGCAAAAACTAAATCACCCAGGAGAGGGATCTTTTTAAAGCGAGAAAGCTTTTCGTACGAGCGTAAGCTTTTCACCCAATAATCTTTTTCCCACTGCAAAATACCAGGATAATTATTAATAGTTATAATTTCCCCCCGACTTAAATCGAGTAGAGGATAAGCGGCTCGTTGATGGCCATAGCCCATATCAGCGGCTACTAAATTAATAATTTTCTTGTTAATCATACTCATTATTTAGAGCTAACAACTTTTTAACATCTTCCCTTTTATTATACCAAAAATTACTGTTTTTCGCCTATGACTTCTTCCCTAAAAGTTGAAGATATTGATAGGCGCTTAAAATAGCGACAGTAGCCTGCCCCATGGCAATCGTAATTTGTTTAAATTCACAGTCGGTAACATCACCAGCGGCAAATAGTCCCGGGGTTTTAGTTTCAGCTTTGTTATTGGCTATAATCTGTTGTCGATCATTACGCTCAACTAAATCAGCTACTAAATCAGTGCTAGCAATCCGACCGACTTCAATAAAAATTCCATCTAAGTCTATATCCCTTTCGACTTGAGAAGCACGATTTAATATTTTAACTCCTTCTACTTTTTGAGTTCCCTTTATTTGTTTGACTTCCGAATTAAGGATAATCTCAATATTAATTCGATTCTTTACCTCATGAACTAAGGTATCAAAAGCTTTGAAAGATTCATTACGATGGATTAAGTAAACCTTTTGCGCGATTTTAGACATAACCTCTGCCGCGTCAAGAGCTGAGTTTCCTCCACCAATAACGGCCACATTCTTATTCTTATAAAAAGGCCCGTCACAATTAGCACAATATGACACTCCTTTACTATTCAGCTCTACTTCGCCCGGGACGGCCAGACGACGAGGCGAAAGACCCATGGCAATAATTACTGTTCGAGCCTCAAAAGCTCCCTTAGCAGTATAGAGGGTGAATCGACCATCAGGCATCTTTTTGATTTCTTTCACCTCTTCCTGAGCAAACTCAACTCCGGCGTGAGTTGCCTGGTTCTTGATCCTTTCAATTAAATCAAAGCTACTAATATTTTCGAAACCTGGGTAATTCTCGATTTCGTTAGCCCAGACTAATTGACCACCAAACTCCCGCCCGATAACTAAAGTTTTCATCTCGCGACGGACAGCATAGATTCCAGCGGTCATACCAGCCGGGCCAGAACCAATAATGATTACATCATAGATCATATTTTTGAAAAAATTATTAATTGTTACTTTAATTATAATTTTTTTTAATCTTTAAAGCAAATTAAGTTAAACAAAATATTTTATAAAGAATTTATCAAGATTTTATCTAAAATTTATGAAAACTTTATCTTTTTCAATCAGTTTGCAACAGTTTTTCCACAATCTGTCTGAATATGTTATGTTGCTAATATTAGCAAAAATGTAAAAATAAAGTCTACATTATTGTAGACTTATCTTCTGTCCATGTTAATCATTTTAAGTAGATAAAATAAAAAAAAGTTTTCCACAAAAAACTGAGATAAAATGTGATCTGATTATCAAAAAATACTGGGGTCATTCTTATTTAGCGATAACAAAAACTATTTCCTCGTGACAATCTTTAATAATGCTTCTTCCACGATTGGTAGTTGATCTGTCCCTGTATCCCCACTAAAATGCTGCTGGTTGGATACAACTACCACTTCGGAGCCCAATACTGTTTCAAAAGTAATTCGGTTATCAAGTGGTACAAATGGGTCATTATCTGAAAAGATCGCAATACTCTTAACTAATCGTTTTTTTACCTTCTCCAAATCAATTGGAGTCTCCAGCCACTCCTTAATCACACTTTTCTCTAAGTCATTACTAGCGATATTGGTTAACCTACTAAAGAATCCAGCCACAAAAACAGCTCCACCAGATACTATGGACGACTCTTCCCTCTCTAGATATCTAACAATGGTCTGACAGCCCATACTATGACCAACAAAATATGTATCACGATCTATCACTCCAACTGAATCGGCCAGAGCCTTAACCCAAGGGATAATCCTAGGTTCATTCGAGTTTGGCATTTGAGGCACAAAAACAAAAAATCCTTGCAACTCTAACTCTCGTTTAAGCCAAGGGAACCATCCTTCTTTAGGGTGGCCACTCCAACCATGAACAATAAATACTCTTTTGTTCATACAGCTAAATTAGGTATTAATATTAGTAGTATACCACAACCATCAATGCTTACAAAAACAACCCTGATAATAGGGTCGTCCTAGTGGACCATAAGGGACTTGAACCCTTGACCTCTTCCATGCCATGGAAGCGCTCTAGCCAACTGAGCTAATGGCCCATTATGATAAATGTTCTGCGCAGAACATTGTTTCAGATAATTTTGTTCTTCGAGGAACAAGTCTCTAAAAACGTGTAAAACTACATTAAAATTATAACCAATCTAAAACTAATGTCAATAGAGAAGAATTAACAACTTTAGTATCTTTTGTCAATACATTGACAAATTAGCATGTAATCATTAACAATTGTGTCCTCGCCAGGAATTGAACCTGGATTTAGAACTTAGGAGATTCTTGTTCTATCCGTTGAACTACGAGGACGTTATTTGGCTAAGACTATTGTATAATAAACAGCATCTTTTTTCAACAAAAATTAAACGAAATTACTTTGACAAGCTCCCTAGATTAAACTAAAATAAAAGCGTAATTATTAGTATCTAAACCTTATAAATTTAGCTTATTAAAAAATCCAACTATATGTTTAGCAAAGACATTAAAGTAGAAAGATTCAAAGATGCTGAAACAATTATCGGAGCATCAATCAAAGTCAAGGGTAATTTCCAGGGGCAGGGGAACATTATTATTGAAGGGGCACTAGAAGGATCGCTTAAGACTGAAGCTAATCTATTCATCGGGGATCAGGCACGAGTCGTAGCTAATATCGAGGCTAAAGATGCCGCGGTCAATGGAGAGGTTCGAGGCAATATTAAAACTAAAGGCTACTTAGCGGTCGGGGCATCTGCAAAAATTTTTGGTGATGTTCAATATGGAGAAATTTCTATTGAAAAAGGAGCTACTGTCAACGGTCAACTGTTAACTCTAGGTGAGGATCACCGCCGGGGTGAAAAAAATAAAGTCGAAGAAAAAGAAACGGAAACCTCAAAGTAATCGACTTTGAATCCCTATGCACGTCTATATCTATGATGAATATTTGAATAAGGCGAAATATAATAAAGCAATCAACCGGATGGAAATTCGCTTAACAGATCTAGGACTAAACGGAAAAATTATCCGTCTAGGTGGAATTAAAAATATTAAAGGAACAATCCAAAATGAAATCCGTTTAGGAGCTAAGACTATTATCGCTGTTGGGAATAATCAAACAGTAAATAAGATCATCGGCTCAATTATTGATACGGAAATATATGGTGATTTCCAAAAAAAGACCTTACTGGGAATCGTCCCCATTGGTGATGATAATTCGATTGCGACTTCTTTTGGTATTAAAAATGAGGAAGAAGCCTGCAATATTCTATTAGCCAGACGCGTTGAAAAAATTGATTTAGGTTTGGTCGGCCGCCACTATTTCCTCAACCAAGCAACAATCGAAGGTTTAGGAACAACTTTAGAAATTGATGACTTTTCCTTAGAACTAATGGAAAGAGGGGAAGTGAAGATCATTAACCTCCTAAGCGATCCGAAAGAAAAAATAATCTCCAACCCGCACGACGGTAAATTGGAAGTTCTAATTCGCACTCGGAAAAAAGATCAAACATTATTGACGACTAAAAAAATAAAAGTTATTAGTTCACGAGCGAAGCTAATGGTGGACGGAGTTATTGAACTAGACACGCCGGTAGAAGTTGGGGTAATGAATAATAAAATTAGTGTTATTGTGGGAAAAGATCGCCTATTTGAATAGTAAGGCGATTATTTTTTTAATAACAAAAAGACCGGCTTAAACGGGTAGGCAAGAAAATTTCTTCTAGGCACTTTCGAGCACGAAGCCGGAAAAACCCTAGCAAGAAAATCCCCATGCTTGTCGTGCCTGACCCGTTTAAAACGGTCTTTTTTACAACAAAACTTTTTTAAACAACTAATTAATATATCATATAATATAACCATTGTCAATACCTTTATCCACAAGTTAAACACAACACAAAAAGGCGGATATAATCCGTCTTTTTGTTACTAATATTAAACTAATAAACTACATGCTAAACTTTAATAACAACTGGCAAAACCATCGGACGACGCTTAGTAGAGTTAAATAAGAATTGGCCAATATCGTTTCTGATCTTGTTCTTAATATAATCGTCATCCGCTGGAGTCATGGGATTCTTATCTTTAACAATCTTCTTTACCTTCATTCTAGTTTTTTCAATTAAATCACGACTTTCTTTCATATAAATAAAGCCCCGAGAAATCAAATCAGGATTACCAATAATGGAGCCCGTCTTAGCATCAATCGTTGCAATAATAACGATCATTCCATCATCAGCCATCATGCGACGATCACGAAGAACAATCTCTGAAACATCGCCAACTCCTAGACCATCAACCATAACATAATCCGATGGCACCTTTTCTTTAGTCAACATACCAACAGTTTTACCAAGATTATTCTTCTGGAATGTAACCACTTGGCCGTTATCAGCTACAAAAATCTTCTCTCGTGGGATACCAACCGCCTCAGCCAACTCAGCATTGGCTTGCAACATATAATGGTTAGCTTCAATGGGCATTAAATATTCTGGCTTAAACAAGCGCATAGCTAATTTCAAATCCTCTTGCTTAGCATGACCACCCGCATGAATATCTAACATCTTATAATGAATAATCTTAGCTCCTTGGCGAACCACCATATCCATTAAATTCTGAATACTGCGTTCATTGCCCGGGATTACCGAGGAAGAGAAGAGAACTGTATCGCCATGCTTTAGGGAAACAGTGCGATGTTCACCATTAACAACTCGATTCAAGAAAGCATTACTTTCTCCTTGGGCACCGGTACCAACAATTAACACTTTATTGTCCGCTAACTTGTTTAAATCTTTATCCTCGACTAAAATTCGAGGGTTAAATTTAAGATAGCCAATTTGATGAGCCACTTCAACATTAGAATTCATGCTCCGCCCTTGCAGATTGATCCGACGTCCATATTTCTCAGCTAAATCAAAAATTTTCTGAACACGACTTAATTGAGAAGCAAAAGTACCAATAATAATACGGCCTTCAATCTTATCAAATAGTTTACCCATTTCTTCACCGATTGCTGATTCAGAAAGTTGGTATCCGGGATGAGTCGCGTCAGTAGAATCAGCCATCAACATTAAAACACCCTGAGCTCCTAGTTGGGCAATCCGATTTAAATCAGCTGGTTTATCATTAACTGGCGAAAAATCAATTTTAAAATCACCACTATGAATGACCATCCCCAAATCAGTGCGAATAACAATCGCAAAACAGTCGGGGATGGAGTGATTAACTCGCAAAAATTCGATTTGAAAAGATGATCCGAACTTCAAGGTAGTAGTTTCATCAATTTCTTTAATTTTAAGCAACGGGGCAGTTTTATATTCTTGCTGACGTTTCCGGACTAAACCCGCAGTCATTCTCCCCATAAACATCGGGGGATTACCAATTTCTCCCATAATATGGGGGATACCACCAATATGATCATAATGACCATGAGTAATAATTACTCCTTTAATCCAATCTTTCTTATCTTGAAGATAGGAAATATTGGGAATAATATAATCAATACCGGGCATATCTTCTTCCGGGAACTGTAAGCCCATATCGATAATGAATATCTCTTTATTATATTCCACAATCGTCATGTTGCGGCCGACTTCTTCTAAACCACCAACCACAATTATTCTTAGAGGGTTAGCAGCCGAACCAAATTCCTTTTTTTCAATACGCGGTACCGCAAAATTAGGATGACGACGAATTCCTGAAAAATTCTTCCGAGGATGAACCGTCGGATTACTTTGTTTTACAAACATGTTTTTAATATTAAGTTTTATGAGTATATTTAAACTGGCAAATTACCAGGTTAATTTCTTGTTAGTTTTTATGTACCAATTAGCCACTCCGCTAAAGCGGTCAGCGGGTTCAATTATTATTGTGCTCGCAAAGCCTTTAACCGACTTACTTTGCAAATAAGTATAGGTTGGGGAATAGAGAAAGATAGCTGGCAGATCAGTTGTTACAATTTCTTGAAACTTTTGATATTTAGCAATTCGTTCATTAGATGTCGTCGCCACGCGAGCTTCGAGTAACAGTTTATCGACCTCAGAATTATTATAACCAGCTAAATTAAGACCCTTGGTCCCAATTTGGCTAGAGTGCCAGAAGGCATAAACATCGGGATCGCCACCGATTGATTCGCCGTATAACAAAATATCGAAATCACGATTCTTAACTAGATTGGCCGCTTGTTCACTGGAAACAGTTTTAATGGTTACGCTGACGCCGACCGCCTCCCAATATTTTTTAATTTTATCCGCAACTATTCCATTACTCCCCGCATCAACTACACTTAGAGTAACGGCTAATTTTTTGTTTCTTAACGTCTCCGCGGCTACGACTGGATCATAGTCATATCTGGTCACTCCATTATTATAAGCCGGACTAGTGGCTAGAAGAGGACTGTCGGCTAGCGGGTAAATATTGTTAAAAACTTCAGAAATTAATTGTCTCTTATCAAGCGCTTTAGCTAAAGCAACTCGAACTATTTTTTCACTAAGCGCCTTGTTCTTCTCTTGATTGAAGAATAATGCCACAAGTTGCGGTTGGTCTAGTTCATAGAAGTGTAAAGAATTCTGAGCCAAAACATCTTTACGCGATTCCCAAGGTAAATAACTTAGACCATCAATCTGTTTATCATTAAGGGCTCTAAGTGCTTCTTGGCGATCAGCAAAAAAATCAAAATTTAAATTTTTAATATAGGGCTTGTTACCATAGTAATCTTCATTAACCACTAAATGATATTCTTTTAAATCACCCATTTTACTTTTAATTAAAGACCTAAATTTATAAGGTCCGGAACCAATCGGTTTTAAATTCAAATCCGATAGAATCGCAGCGCTCGGACTAACCTCATTCCAAAGACTTTTGGGTAAAACACCAAAGGTTAACAATTCCAAAAATGGAGCATAAGGTTCGGATAACACAAATTTAATAGAATTATCATCAACTCGTTCTGCTTCCGCTATGGATAAGCTAGAGCGTAATGGAGAGCGATAGTCGGCATTTTTAATTAAATCAAAAGTAAACAGAATATCATCGATGGTTAGTTTTTCACCGTTATGCCAAAGAATGTTAGATTTAACTTTCACTAAATATTCTTTGCCATTGGCACTAATATCAATCTGATCCGCTAAATCATTAACCAAACTACCATTTTCGTCATATTTTACTAAACTTGAATAAATTAAACTGCTTAGATCACTATCCACATCACGATTGACGGCATATAGAGGATTAATAGTTTTGGGATAACCAACTAATCCTTCGTTATAGCTACCGCCACTTACCGGCAGATAGGTTAAATGTTTTTTAATAAATGAAATCCCCAGATAAACCGCGTTTACCAGAATTACTAAAAGACAAATTTTAATGACTAGGAACTCGCGCGGATTAAGAAATTTATTAAGATGCTTCATCTGATCACGATTGGGAATCTTGCGAGGAGCCAAATTATAAACTAGTTTTCGGTCAATCTCTTCCTGACTTTGTTTCCCGGGTTTTAAAAAACTAAAAAATGGCCAAGCATTTTTAGCTCGCCGATACCAGACGATAATTTTAGTTTTGAGTGAGTCCACAAAAATCTTAAACTTTTATGAAGAAAACACCTAAGGATAAAAGTATGAAAATTACGGCTAAAACAATAGTCGCAATAAAAAGTTTTTTTTCTAAACCACGTTTGGTCATATAAACTCCGCCACCACCGCCCCCACCGCCGAAAGCACTGCCTAAGCCAGTCCCCCGATTCTGCATTAAAACAGCTACCATTAATAAAACAGCAATAACAATTTGGGCAATTTTAATCCAAAAAATCATATTATTTCTGAAGTTTAGCAATTAAGGCTGCTAAAGTTTCTTTATTATTAACTGCGAGATCAGCGAGAATTTTCCGATCAACTTCAACTTTATTAGTTTTCAGTAAACCAATAAAACGAGAGTATGATAAACCGTGTTCACGAACAAAAGCATTAATTTTTATTTGCCATAAACCGCGCATCGTTCTTTTTTTCTTACGACGATCAACATAAGCATGCGCTCCCGCTTTAGTGCGAGCAGTTTTAGCTAATTTGATTAATTTCTTACGTCCCCATTTATAACCTTTAACAGCTTTTAATAATTTTCGTCTCTTTTTAACATGGGTCATCCCGCGTTTTACTCTAGGCATATAAGCAATAACTAAAATTTCTAATGATTAGTAGTTTAATTATAAGGAGTTAACATTTTAATAGTCTTCTCCAGAGTTTTGGTGGTAGTAATATCTAAACGTTTCTTTCGGGTGGTATTACCGGATTCCCGAGAGTTAAAATGATCCTGACCAGCCTTACGTTGTTTAAGTTTATTAGTGGCTGTCTTTTGGAAGCGTTTAACAGTAGCTTTATGAGTCTTAATTTTTGGCATAGTTTTCCAGATTAAAAAAACAGGCAAAGACCTGAATTTAACGGTTATTACTTTTTATTGATCAATATAATAGTAAATCTTCCGCCCTGATTTGTCAATGGTTGTTCGATTTCAATACTAAGATCGGAAATTGCTTGAATTTTAGCAACAAAGTTTTTTATAATTTCCGCCGCTTTCTGCGGATATTGGCGTTCTCTGCCACGTAAAATTAGCTCAATTTTAACCTTATTCTCTTTAGCTAAGAATTTCTCGGCCTGAGCTAGGCGCATTTCTACATCATGCTCGCTAATCCTAAAAGTCAAACGAATATTCTTAGTTTCCACCTTTTTTTGCTGCATTTTCTGTTTATGAGCCTGTTTTTCCTTCTCATATTTAAGCTGGCCTAAATTGACAATCTTAACCACCGGCGGGTTAGCTTTCGGATTAACTTCAACCAGATCCAAGTCAGCTTCTTGGGCTCGGCTCAATGCTTCCTCAATTGAGATCACTCCAATAGCCTCATTACTCTCATCAATTAAAAAAACTTCCGGCACGCGGATTTGGGTATTGGCTCGGAAAGTCGGCTCCTCTTTTCTTTCTACCCGATGGAATTTGATACGCATGATTTTTATGACTATTAAATGTTATATTTTGCTACTATCTTTATATCGCAAAACCAGCTAAAAGTCAACAAAAATTAAGCTAATTAGCTAGCTCTTGACAGCTATTTCTTATTAGTATAAAATGGTGTTATTAAAAATAAAACAGAATATTTCTAGAAAAACAAGATATGTTTTATATCTCTGTTTTTTTCTGTCTATTTCGGACCTTAAAAAATTAATAGCAAAACAATCATGGTGATGGTTATATTTTGGTGCTAATTGGCATCAATTCGATACACAAAATTTTGTCCGTTTTAAAAACGGAATCTTATATCAATGAAAGCATTAGCTTTCATCGAGTCAATCAAATTTTTAGAGAGTTTGATCCTGGCTCAGGATGAACGCTGGCGGCGTGTCTAAGGCATGCAAGTCGAATGTCTGTAGCAATACAGGCATGGCAAACGGGAGAGTAACACATTGGCAATCTACCCCTAAGACGAGGATAACCTTGCGAAAGCGAGAATAATACTCGATAGTATCAAAGAGCTCAAGCTCTTTGATTAAAGCTCCGGCGCTTAGGGAGGAGCCTATGGCCTATCAGCTAGTTGGTGAGGTAACGGCTCACCAAGGCAACGACGGGTATGGGGTGCGAGAGCATGGCCCCACTCACTGGGACTGAGACACTGCCCAGACTCCTACGGGAGGCTGCAGTCAAGAATCTTCCTCAATGGGCGAAAGCCTGAAGGAGCGACGCCGCGTGTATGAAGAAGCCCTTCGGGGTGTAAAATACTTTTATCTGGGACGAAAACATGACGGTACCAGATGAATAAGGGGCTGCTAACCTCGTGCCAGCAGCAGCGGTAATACGAGGGCCCCAAGCGTTATCCGGATTTATTGGGCGTAAAGCGTCCGTAGGTGGTTTATCGCATCTCCTGTTAAATCTCGAGGCTCAACCTCGAGTCAGCGGGAGAGATGGATAAGCTAGAGACTGGAAGAGGCAAACGGAATTACTGGTGTAGGGGTTAAATCCATTAATATCAGTAAGAACATCAAATGCGAAGGCAGTTTGCTAGGACAGTTCTGACACTCAGTGGACGAAAGCGTGGGGAGCGAATGGGATTAGATACCCCAGTAGTCCACGCCGTAAACGATGGATACTAAGCATTGGAAGTATCGACCCTTTCAGTGCTGCTATTTTAAGTTAACACGTTAAGTATCCCGCCTGGGGAGTACGGCCGCAAGGCTAAAACTCAAAGGAATAGACGGGGACCCGCACAAGCGGTGGAGCATGTGGTTTAATTCGACGGTAAGCGAGGAACCTCACCAAGGCTTGACATCTAGCTGCAAGGTCTGGAAACAAACCCGCCCTCCCGCGTGCTAGCCCCATCCTGCATCGTTGTT
>Ga0074195_1002297_pt1 | contig 22072 bp, 13 predicted proteins | sample EPASupsiteHSE623_FD_64525 | JGI IMG/M metagenome (GOLD analysis project Ga0074195, IMG submission 64525) | Bioremediated contaminated groundwater from EPA Superfund site, New Mexico - Sample HSE6-23 | ecosystem: Environmental > Aquatic > Deep subsurface > Groundwater > Contaminated ...
AAATATAAAAGATAAGGGGGTTTTTTTGGATCTAAAAAATAAAAATATATTAATAACCGGAATAAGCGGATTTGTCGGCTCGCGGATGGCCAGAATGCTGGTGGACAGAGGCGCTAATGTCTACGGCCTGCTGCGCCGCCGGGCTGACGGAAAGATCCCCCATAACATGTTGCGTCTGGGTCTGGGAAAGGAAGTCCGTCTAGTTGAAGGCGATCTGGAGAGCATAGCGAGCATTGGAAGCGCTATCACCACAAGCGAACCCGATATTATATTCCATCTAGCCGCCCAATCGTTCGTGCCCCGATCCTTCATCGATCCCAATGAGACCATGCTCTGCAACTGCTGGGGAACCTCGAATCTCCTGGAAGCGGTGAGGATCAAAGACGTAGATCCGACCGTAGTATTCGCCGGGAGCAGCGAGGAGTATGGCCTGGTCTTGTCCTCGGAAGAGCAATATAAGCGAGCCATGGAGAGATACGGCACGATATTCCCCCTGCCCGAGCGTATGCCTGAGGTTCCCATTGCTGAGACAAATCCCCTGCGGCCCATGTCTCCCTATGCGGTGAGCAAGGTTTACGGCGATTACCTGATGAGAAATTACTGGTACTCATACGGAATCCCGACGGTGATATCCAGGGCCTTCAATCACGAGGGAGCGGGCAGAGGTAATGTGTTCGTGACCTCGGTGGCCACCAGCCAGGTTATGAAGCTGAAGCTCAAGGAGCTGGAGTCCATAACCATAGGAAACGTCAACGCCTTCCGCGACTGGAGCCACGTGGACGACATAATTGAAGGCTACCTGCTCCTGGCAGATAAGGGAAAACGCGGAGATGTGTACAATCAGGGCTCTATGAGGACCAACTCCGTAATGAGCTATCTGCTGATGAGCCTTGAGGAAGCCGGATATCCGATAAGCAGAATAGAGACCTTCAAGGGAGAGAAGGTCATAGATGAGCCCAACGAGCCGGATAAATCGCCCATCTTCGGCCTTGATTTCGAGAAGACAAAGGTCGACGGCATGCTGCTCCGAGGAGAGCTGGAGTTCGCTGCAGAGGACGGCGGAGTGATTGTGCACTCTGGAGAGGAGAAGATAAGAATCGGTTTTGATCCGGAGAGGTTCAGGCCGGCTGAGGTGCCCATACTCTTTTCAGACATAAAGAAGATAGAAGCGCTCGGGTTCAAGAAAGAGCATACCGTGAGGGACATCATCAGGGACCAGCTGGATCACTATCTGGCTGAAACGGAGCGTAAGGGATCGTATTGAGAGCGGCCATCTTCCTCGATTACATCGGCGCCATCGGCGGAGGCGAACGGGTCGCGCTGATGCTGGCCCGCGCCCTTAACGCGGATATCATAACCACGGATGTAAGAATGGAAGCTGTGCAGCGACTGGGGTACGGGGATGTCAGGATAAGAAGCCTCGGGCGAACCGTGAAGGTCCCGCCTTTCAAGCAGATCTCGGCCTCATTCCTATTCGCCACATGCGACCTTTCAAAGGAGTACGACTTTTTCATATTCTCGGGAAATTGGTCCCATTACGCAGCCGGAAAGCATCACCCGAACCTCTGGTACTGCTACACGCCCGTGAGGGCCTTCTACGACCTGAAAGAGACCATCATAGCCAGACAGCCCAACGCGGCCAGGGGATTTCTGGCGGCTCTGTGGATAAGAGTGCACAGCTGGTTTGACCAGCGCTCGGTGCGGAATTTGGACCAGGTGGTTGCCATAAGCACCACTGTGCAGCAGCGCATAAGAGATTATCATAATAGACCCTCCGAAGTGATTTATCCGCCTGTGGACACCGGCAGGTTCAGGTGCGAGGAGTACGGGGACTTCTGGCTTTCCGTAAACCGGATCTACCCCGAGAAGAGAATAGACCTGCAGTTTGAGGTCTTCAGGGAACTGCCCGAGGAGCGGCTGGTGATCGTCGGCGGGTACGCAGAGGGGGATCATGCCGCCAGTTATTATGAGAAGCTGGTAAGAGATATTCCCGAGAACATCGAAATGCGCGGCGCAGTCTCCGAGGCGGAGCTGATAGACCTCTACGCACGGTGCAAAGGCTTGATATGCACAGCACAGGATGAGGATTTCGGGCTGACGCCCGTGGAAGCCATGGCCAGCGGCAAACCGGTGGTGGCTGTGAACGAAGGCGGCTTCAGAGAGACGGTAGCGCATGGCAAGACAGGAATGCTCGTGGGAGCGAAGAGAGACGAACTGGTGAAAGCTGTGAAAGAGGTCTCTAAGGACCCAGGAAGATATAAAGCGACCTGCATAAAACGAGCAAAGGAGTTCGACACGTGCGTATTCCTCAAAAGGTTCGAGAGTTCATCCCAAAGATATAATTGATTCGGGAGCGATTCATTGATTACTTCAAGTCATCTTCGTGAGCTGTGGAGCTATCGAGATCTGATAATCAGACTGGCCTGGAGCGACTTCAAGCTGCGCTATAAAAGCTCTGCTCTAGGCTTTTTCTGGTCTCTTCTGGAGCCGATGCTCATGCTTCTGGTGCTTTATGTTGTGTTCAGCAACCTCATGCGCATCCAGGTTGAGCATTACCAGCTCTTCCTGCTGCTGGGAATAATCCTCTGGAACTTTCTGGACAGAGGAACGTCGATGAGCATTTGGGGCATCATAGGAAAGCCGAGTTTGGTGCAGAAGGTCTACTTCCCCAGGGATATTCTCGTGATTTCCACCTGCATCACCGCGCTGATGATGACCGCACTGGAATTTGTGGTTTTCATAATCTTCATGGCGGCATTCAGAGTCGTGCCGGGAATGACCATAGCATACTTCCCGATTCTATTTATATGCGAGTTTCTCATAATATTGGGGTTATCGATGGCTTTATCCGCCCTCAACATCTACTTCAGAGATGTGCAGTTCATCTGGAGGCTCGTGGTCCAGGTCGGGTTTTTTGCCACGCCTATCTTATATCCCATAACTATATTTCCCGAAAATGTACGATGGATAGTGATGCTAAACCCGATGGCCTTGATCATAACTATGATGCGGGATTGCGCCCTGTACGGGATTGCGCCCGAGCCTTTGAATTTAATATACGTGGCTGTATCCACACTGATTGTGCTCCAGGTAGGCTACTTCATCTTCGACCGGCTGGAGCCCAAGTTCGCGGAGGCCATCTGATGGTCGTGAAAGTGAAGCACCTATGGAAGACCTTCCAGATCCCGCATGAGAAGAGGACGACATTCTTCGAGAACCTGGCGGGCTTGATGAGGCCCAGGCAATACGAAACATTCACGATATTGAAGGACGTAAGCTTCGAGGTGGAAGAAGGAGAATGTGCCGGCATAATAGGAGATAACGGTTCCGGCAAAAGTACACTGCTCAAGATAATCGCAAATATACTTCGCCCCACCAAGGGAACAGTTAGTGTTGCAGGCAAGATGACGCCATTTCTTGAACTGGGAGTGGGATTCCAGCCAGACCTTACGGTGAAAGAGAATATAGGGGTCTATGCCACCATCATGGGGCTTTCTCGCAAGGAGATCCTGGATAGGATGGATGACGTCATTGATTTTGCCGGGCTGCAAAAGTTCGAGGACACAAAGCTCAAGAACCTCTCCTCCGGGATGCAGGTCCGTCTGGCGTTCTCCACCGCGATCCAGACCGATCCCGATGTCTTGCTGGTGGATGAAGTGCTCGCTGTGGGTGACATGGAGTTCCAGCAGAAGTGCTTTGAGGTTTTTAACCGCTATAGGAGAGAGGGAGTAACCATCCTCTTCGTTTCACACGATTTGGGATCTGTCAGACGCTTCTGTGATAGGACGCTTCTTCTTGGGGCGGGAGAGCAGAGGGCCTTTGGAGGCACGGAGGAGATATTGGATAGGTATGTGTACGATCGCGAAGTGGGCTCTAACGATCAGAAAATATGCCATGCAAAAGAAGAGGTAACAGATTCATTGAATCCTAAAGGGTCCGGCAACAAAAAAGTGACAATATTAGGAGCAAAGTTTTTAGATAAATTCGGGTCAGAACGCGCAAGATTCAACTCGCTAGATCCAATGACTGTGAGGATATTTTATCGTGCCATAAAAAAATTCTCAGATATAACTTTCGGCATATCACTTTACTCTGAGGACGGCATTTATCTCTATGGAACAAATACAAAGATAAAAAATGCCACGATAAGTTTAACAGAAGGCGACGGATACATAGATCTCCATATAGAGCGTATACCATTGATTTCAGGAAGATTCTTTTTGAGCTTGGCCGCACAGAGTTTGGATTGTCAGGTAACATATGATTGGATTGATAAAATGTATTCCTTTGAGGTTCTTCAGACGGGGAGGGAGGGAGGATTAATCGAGATCTCCTGCGAGTGGATCGTGTAATTAAGCACTCTATTTATGCATCTTAGAGGCGGTTTGATGTGATCGGCATCAAAGGAAATAATTAGTCCGAGATGTGAAATCCTTTACTCGCATCAAGAAATAAATGCGCAAGGTGTTCGAAATATACCCAGGCCAGATAAGGTTTTCTTCTCAACATTAACCTCGAAGAGATAGTATCTGCGAATTATCATTCATCATTCCGCCAACAAGTACTCTCAAGAATGTCAAAGATGCGATATCGGTATCCATAACAAAATCGATGATCCTGAGCACCTAAGCTCTACGAAAAGACCGCTGTTTGTCATGCCCGTAAGCATCGAGGTCGGAGAAACAAACCGAGCGAATATACGTATTAGATCAGAAACTAATTACTGTGATCAAGAGGAGTGTGCATGCCCTATGAAGATCTCTGTTGTAGGAGGCGGTTACGTGGGCCTGGTCTCATCTGTATGCTTTGCAGAACTGGGTCACACGGTCAACCTTATCGAAATCGATGCGGATAAAGCGGAGTCAATCAACTCAGCCAAGTCCCCAATATATGAAATAGGCCTAGAGGACCTTCTGTTAGTTCATGCAAGAAGAAATCTCCATGCATGCGATAATTACGATGGAATTCAAGATTCCGATATTTCTTTCATATGTGTTGGGACACCACAAGGCGATGATGGTTGCGCAGATCTTTCCATGATTGCTTCGGCAAGCCGGTCTATAGGTTCTGCACTTGGAGACCATGATCGGTATCACGTTGTGGTTGTGAAGAGCACCGTGCCTCCAGGCACTACCGAGAGCTTAGTCATACCGTCTATTTTGAAACACTCCGGCAAGAAGTCAGAAAGCATTGGATTCGCCATGAGCCCGGAATTCCTCCGAGAGGGAACTGCAGTAAAAGACTTTATGAATCCGGACAGGATCGTTATCGGAAGTAGGGATAATGGGGCAGGGGATCTTATTGAGGCAGTGTATAAGGGGCTAGATGCGCCCGTAATCCGAACAAGCATTGTATCTGCCGAAATGATCAAGTACGCCTCAAATTCCTTTCTTGCTGCAAAGATCTCATTTTCAAACGAGATGGGCAATATTTGCAAGAAAATGGGTATTGATGTCTACGATGTCATGAAGGGTGTCGGCATGGACTACAGGATATCGCCTCACTTCCTTAATGCGGGCGCTGGCTTCGGAGGAAGCTGCTTTTCGAAGGATGTTACTGCACTCATCCATCTGGCAGAGAACCTTGGCGAAGATCCGGTTCTTCTCAGGTCAGTCATGGAAATAAACGATCGTCAGCCTCTGCGCATAATAAAATTGTTAGAAGCAAGGATAGGCGATTTGCAGGCTAGGAAGATTGCGGTCCTCGGTTTGGCCTTCAAGAATAATACTGACGATGTGCGCGAGTCGAGAGCAATATCCGTAATATCAGAACTCAAGAGTAGGGGTGCTGTTGTAGTCGCCTATGATCCCAGAGCCAATTCTTCCATGCAGAGATTACTTCCGGATATTGAGTATTGTAGGAGCGCCGCAGAAGCCCTTACGTCTGCGGATGCCTGTCTGGTGATGACAGAATGGCCCGAGTTCCGAGAATTGGATAGAGAGTTCGAGCTTATGAAATCAAGGGTGATCATAGAGGGGAGAAGGATTCTATCATGCCGAGATGTTGAGGGGATATGCTGGTAAAACAGGGGCTTATACCCGCAGCGGGTAGCGGGACAAGATTGGGGCCGTTCACGAACGCAATACCGAAGGAACTTCTGCCGGTTGGCGAGAAGGCGGTGATCGAACATGTTGTTGAGGCTATGAAGCTGGCGGGCATAGATGAGATCGCAATTGTCGTGAGCCCCCATAAGCATGGCCTATCAGACTACCTTGGCTCCGGGAAGCGATTTGGGGTTAAGCTTACCTACGTGGTCCAAGACGAACGGCTGGGGCTTGCAGATGCTGTGCTTTCCGGCGAACACGTCATCAATGGCAACTTCGCGGTGGTCCTTGGCGATAATTTCTTTTACCCTAAGTCATTCCTCCGCGATTTAATCTCGTATCATCTGCAGGAGCGAGCTGATGCTTCTTTGGGCGTGGCTGAGGTTGACGATGTCACTAGGCATGGGATAATCATGCAGTCAGGGGATAAAATCATAGATATAGTCGAAAAGCCATCTCCTGAAAGGGCCCCAAGCAGGCTAGGCGCAATGGGCATTTACATCTTTGAGCCCGAGATATTCGATGCCATCAGGAGTACGAAGCCGGGACATGGGGGCGAGTATCAACTCACGGATTCTGTTAAAGTGATGGTGGATAGAAGAAGAAAAGTTCTTTATAAGAAGATCGAAGGATTGCATATTGATGTCGGAACTCCAAAGGATCTCATGCGGGCAAATGATTGGTATTTCAGGAACGAAAAGCATTGATGATGAATTGCTCAATGATAATTCACTGAATAATTTTTCTTATACTGAAAGTGGCATCGCTAAGTTGCATTATTAATCGGATGTTAAAATGAAACTCGTAGTAATGATTCCTGCATACAATGAAGAGATATCCATTAGCAATGTAATAATGGAGATTCCTCGGAAGATTAAAGGGGTAGATTTAGTAGAGGTTTTGATCATAAATGATGCATCTGTGGATAATACATTGGAGGAAGCAAGTAGAGCTGGCGCGAATAAAATAATTACTCATAAAAAAAATCTCGGTCTGGGCATTAGTTTCAGAGACGGTCTTGAAGAAGCTCTGGATATGCGAGCAGATATTATAGTTAATACCGATGCAGATTTTCAATATAATGGTGCAGAAATTCCGAAATTAATAGAGCCGATTCTAAATGGGACCGCAGATATCGTAATAGGAGATCGGCAGATAGATTCGCTAGATCATATGCCGATTGGGAAGGTGATAGGAAATAAGCTTGCCACATGGGTTACTAGGCGAGTAACCAGCCTACCCATAAGAGATGCTCAAACGGGCTTCCGTGCTTTTTCGAGAGAAGCAGCCTTAAAGATGAGTTTAACCGGCAATTACACGTATGTCCAAGAGACGCTCATCCAGGCGGCAAACAAGAATCTAGTAGTGGAGCAGATACCCATAGAATTTAGAAAACGATCAGGGAAATCTAGGCTCATATCCAACTTATTTTCTTATGCAAAGTCTGCAGGTACTACTATTATCAGAAGCTATAGAGATTACCAACCATTCAAGGTTTTCACGGTTATAGGGCTTGCCTTTATAGTAGTCGGATTTGCGGTAGGCTCCAAGGTATTGATACATTACTTTGATACTGGTACGGTTACCCCATATTTGCCCTCAGCAGTCCTAACTACAGTCTTGGTTATCGTAGGCTTACAGGCGGTAGTATTCGGTCTAATCGCTGATATGCTTAAGACTCAGAGGATATTCCAGGAAGAGATCCTGTATAGGTTGAAGAAATGAAAACTTATATTTTGATAAAAATAGCAGTGACGTTTCTCTTTTTCATCGTTTTAATCAAAATGATAGATGTTAATGAATTATCCGACACCTTTCGCTCATTGAACATATATTATTTAATATTATCTGGGTTTTGCGTACCGGTACTTTATACAATTAGAACATATCGATGGAATGTGCTGTTAAAATCAGTAGGAATCAATAAATCCTTTGCTGAACTCTTTAAGGTTTTATTAATAGGAGTGTTTTACGGTTTAATAACACCCGGAAGAGTAGGAGAATTAGCAAGGGCCTACTATTTAAATGAAAGAAAATCGGTAACGATCTCGACGATCCTGATGGAAAAATTGGTCGATGTTTTCGTATTGGCATTTCTAAGCATTATTACTTTGATGTTCTTCTTCCACAAATATTCTATTTTAAATTACATAATATTAGCCGGAGGTTTAGCCTCAGTTTTAAGTGTATGGTTGTTTGCCAATAGGAAATTTATCGCCATTCTTGCCAAGCCACTGAGAATCAAGATTGAGGATGTAGAAAAGCATATTGACAGCTTTTTAAAGTTGCGTAAAGACAGGGGTGCTATGTCCAAGACCACTTTTTTGGCATTTTTATATTATTTAGTTGGTTATATCATGGCGATTTTGATACTCGATTCTTTAGGTACTAATACATTAGCAGTCGTTACGCTGCCGCTGATTGTTCTGATGGGTAACGTGCCCATTACCGTGTCCGGTTTAGGGGTAAGAGAATCTATTGGGGTTGCATGTTTTGTTTTGCTTGGCGAATCAGGAGCTCAAGGCCTGCTATTTTCACTGCTACTATTTATTACAATAACACTAATACCCGGGATATTCGGTTATTTATTAACTATTTTCGATAAAAGTGGGTTTGCAACTATTCAAAAATCGGGTGTTTTGAAATGAACATCGACTATCAAGGCGGGAATATCTATAACAAATACGAAAGCAAGAACCCTCTAGTGGAAATTTTAATGAAAAAATATTTTAATGATTTAGATAGTATAATTAGTCAAATAAAAGAGGAGGTTAGGCTTGCTATTGAAATCGGTTGCGGAGAAGGCTATCTTACTCAACACATAAATGATCTGGGGATAAAGATAGAGGGGGCAGATATTTATCAAAAGATTGTTGATATTGCAATAAATTTGCACCCTTCAATTCCCTTTCACACGCAGTCAATTTACGATTTGAGCAGTTATGATAAACACTATGACCTCGTATTAGTCTCGGAGGTTATGGAGCATTTAGATGATCCTGAACTGGCAATTAGAGAAATAATTAAAGTATCGAATAAATATATACTTCTGACTGTTCCGAACGATGTGATATTTAGATTAGCAAATATATCCAGATTGAGATATCTGCGCAATCTAGGCAATACACCCGGGCACATAAACCATTGGTCCGAAAATAGCTTCCGAAAATTTCTGAAGAAACAGGGTCTCAGCATAATTCAGTTTAGGTGCTCAACATTATGGCTTATGGCCCTCTGTAGGATTCCAGGTAGAAATGACCAGCAAAATCACTGATTTCTGCTTGATAATATCGATTGGCCTGTTGCCCGCAGATTTATATATTTGATAATATCTCGGTGATGATGATGCAGGATAATTTGGTATATAAAGGACAGATCAATAGTTTATTGTCTCCATTTCTAGAAAAAATAAGACTCGGCAAAATCTCAAAGCATATAGTGGGCAATCGTATCCTGGATTTTGGCTGTGGCTATGGAAAACTTGCTTCATATATTCAAGATAAACAATATGTTGGAGTGGATCTTGATCAAAGAGCAATTGAATTGGCAAGAAAGCTCAATAAAGATAGAACCGGCATATATTTTTACAGTATGGACGATCTCGAAAATGAGACAGATAAATTCGATACCGTAGTAATGGCGGCGGTGATCGAGCATTTGGATAATCCTTATGAAATCCTGCAGAACATGAAGAGCCACTTGAGGGAAGGCGGAAGGATAATTATTACTACGCCTACACCTATGGCCAATAAAATCCTCCGATTTGGGTCGAAGCTTAGATTATTTAGCAGAGATGCAGTAAATGAACATAAATCATTACTTACAAAAAAAGATTTTATTAGCATTTCATTCGACATCGATATTCGGCTGGAAATCTACGAGAGATTTGAATTTGGGTTAAATCAATTGGTTATATATGTATACGAAGCGTGATACGGCTGTTGTGGAAAGTCTATGGCAATAAGTATATTGAGCATAATTCGCGTCGAGAACCCACCCCACATCAATCTTCATAAAAGATATTAATATTAGAATAATATGTAAGAAACCAGGTGCAATGGTATGGATACCGAAATATCAATTAAGGATAAAAAAGATCATATATTAATAGTTGTTGCCTTTCTAGGACTTATTCTCATTAAAGCAGCCATTGCGTCAAAATTTTCGTCTCCATGGGTAATTGCAGATGAAATGGTATATTCTGAAATTGCGAACAATATCTTAGGAGGAGTTTTTTATAGTAAACTACTATATTGCCAAACATATCCTCCAGGATATTCACTATTATTATCGATCGCTTTTCTCTTTTCAACAGATAAATTAATAATTTATCACATTATGCTAAATATAAATTGCATATTGACCTCGTTAATAATATTTCCATCATATTTTGTATTAAGGATTTATACATCCAGAACGATTACAATTCTAGGATCCATTTTAATATCAGTCTTGCCATCAGTATCATTATATACTTTTGCTATTTTGAGCGAAAATGCCTTTATACCCTTATTTACTTTCTCCCTATGGTTTCTCATGGAATCATACAGGGGAGGAAAAAGATATTGGAATTTTTTTGCGGGATTTTCCATATTCTTCTTATTATTTACTCGAACAACTGGAATTGCAATGATAATTGGACTCTTTGTTTCTCTCCTTTATTACGTGAAGTTGAAATCCAATCTTAAAAACTTCAGTGATATATTAAATGAAAAACTTCCACTAGCAGCTTCTCTCATAATACCTTTGTCTTTATGGATCTTTTACGAAAAGTTATTTGTCCCAATTGGAGTAGGAACGTATGCAACAGAGAATTATCTCAATACCCTTCTAAATGCCCTTAGTAATCCTCAGCAATATTATACGTTAATATCACTCTTTACACATGAGATAGAATTCGTAATATTGGCATCCTACTTTGTTTTGCCCTCAATCATTTTATTATTTATTAATTTTGATAAAATACGGTGGTTTAAGATTTTACCTTTTGACACTAAGTGGACTTCATTGAACCTGATAGAGATAATCGCATTAAAGGCTTCATTGGTATATTTCTTTATTTCTTCATTCGTTCTATTAGTGATTACTATCACACACATGATTATGGGCTTAAATAGAGGACAGGAAGCATATTTAATTTTTAATAGATATTTGGATCCTACCATACCTTTAATTTTCATATTCGGCATCCTGGGAATAGAGTTGTTTTGCAGAGAAAGCATTGCAAACAGATCAAGATTAAAAATAATAATTATTTATATTTTAATAACTCTATCTTTTGCTTATACTTTCCCCCATATAAATTACAAAATTGGAAATACATTATCATTATACCATCTTCAGAATCTGAAGAATTTTGTACCTATTCAAACATTTATTCTTTCTCTATTGTCGACTTCTTTTATTGGTTCTTATCTGTATATATATAAGAAAAGATACAGAGCCTATTTGCTTTTATGTTTTATATTCCTATCTATATTTCTATCTTCATATACCATCAATTCTGAAATAGAGTTCTCGAGTTATATCAAAGAAAGAAGTCAAATTGGAGAATATTTACAATACCATTCGGATAAAAATACAATAATACTTGTGGATGACACACCTTATCTAAATTATCCAAAAATTGATGCAAATATGTGGTTTACAACTCAATTTTGGACAAAAGGACTCCTTATCCGAGGAGCAATAGATGAAAATTTCTCAAATATGCATAATTCAGAGAATAGAATTAGCTATATAATTTCAGCTAGAACCTTGCCGATCGAACTTTTGCCGTGCTCCGGATCCATTTACAAATTATATATATTTAAGCCGGAACAGAAGCCTGGACAGGATAACGCTCTTATAGCGAAGGATTAGCCCAAGGGTAAAGTAAAATTGAGTCGATCGAGTACTGTTCAGCTTCTACGATCTCGAGAAACTCGTCCGGCACTCCCGGACACGGAATGCATGCTAGCACTACCGCCCATAATCAGGCGGCAGCACACCGCCGCAAGCTGCGGGGTTATTCAAGGAGCTTCGATGAATTGAGAATAGGGCTAGCAGATCCGTCCCTAAGTTAGACACGTATGCCCTCCCGATGGATATGAGCAGTTTGGGCTGGGCCTGAATCAGATGGATATTTATAGTCATGAGTTATGAAAACTCTCCTATGCTTAGCGTCTATGAAAGCGGAATATGAATGCGATAGGATCTCGATATCATGAATAATTTGGATAGGATTCGGTTCCGTATCATATCACATCTAAGGGCGTCATTTTTATTAGACCATGTTATGCCGTTCATGTTATATGCATTTATTACTATATTAATGGTTCTAGTTCCGACTGGATTTGATCTCACAAGAACTTATATCGGCCAGAATGAGGTTGTTCTTTGGTCAAATTATTTCTGGTGGTTTGACTATTCACTGACATACCTTTCGACGAACCCTCTTTATAATTCTTATCTATTTTATCCATTAGGTTTAGATATGATGGATTGCATTTTCCCGTTAACATTATTTATACCTATAACGCATTTCTTTGGGTCAGTAGCAAGCTATAATCTATACGTCCTATCTAGTTTTTTCCTCGCCGCATATGGAACTTATTTATTGGTTAAATATTTATTAAATGATAATTATATAGCCTTTGTATCGGGGTTGATATTTGCTTTCAGCCCTTATCATTTTGGAGCTGCTTTTGGCCATGTGCATACATTTAGTATTATGTGGGTTCCTTTTTTTGTAATGTTCTTTTTAAAAATGTACGACCAACCGACGCGGATCAATGTTATATTGAGCAGCGTTTTTTTTGCATTGAATGGACTGACTTCATGGACAATAGCCGTTATGCTTTCACTTTTTATGTTGGTATTCTTCGTAGTAAATTATAAAACCCTATTCGCTAAAACGCATCTCCATGTTCTAATAATATTTGGAATTATTTCTTCGATTATTATGGGTCCTGGACTTTATCTTATGCTAAAGAATTATCTTTATAATGAACATATGGTAGTTTCATTATCATCCTTTATTGATTTTTCCGCGGATATTCTAGGATTCATCATTCCATCGCCCCGTCATCCTTTTATAGGAGCAATCTCGAATAATGTATATTCAAACTTTGGTGGCAATTATTCAGAAAATATTGTTTTTATGGGTTATTCCGTAATGCTTCTATCGTTTATAGGCGTAACTCGATTATGGAAAAATGAACGATTAAGATTTTTTGCTATTTCTTTAATCGTTTTTTTTGTTCTTACACTTGGACCTGTATTACATGTAAATGGTCAGTGGCAGTTTACAGAAAGGAAGCTCTACATGATTTTGCCAGGCGTAATAACTTTCTACCTTCCTTTCGTTAATATGGTTCGAGTTCCATCGCGATTCGATACTATAGTGATGCTCTGTTTAGCAATAATTTCTGGATACGGCATAAGTTCAATCTTCGTAAAATACAATATTAAAAGAACAGGAAAGTTATTAATATGTTTAACTTTATCCATGATTATATTATTTGAGTTTGCAGCCGTGTTGCCAACACAAACGGTCAAATCTATTCCAAACTTTTATTATAATGCCTCGCAGGGTACGGACTATTCGATTATCGAGTTACCTATAATTCGCTCAGCTATCGATGGTACAATAACATATGGAACAGTAGGTGCCGAAACTATGAATCGATATTATGAATATCAGAAGATACACCATGGAAGGATATTTGGAGGATATTTCGGTCGGGTAAATCCTGATTACGAGAAGGTGGCGGAGTCCGATCCCGTTCTTAATTATCTATATAATGGCAAAAATGATATCATAAAATCTGACCCGGTCGCAGATAAGCTATCTTATTTGAAAAATCGATATGGTTTAAATTACATTGTTCTGCATGAAGCTCTCCTTCCTCCAGAAATTAAAGACGAAATAATGTCATATCTCGGGAATTCCTATTATACTGATGACTCAGTCCGATCTGATCCGCTAATCATTTATTCCGCAAAGAATCTAAAAACATCGAATAAAATCGAACTAGAAGAAGAAAATATATCGCTGCAGCTAACAGGTGGCTGGTACAGCCTAGAGAATTGGAACGGGGTGCCAGCCCGTTGGATAGATGGCGAAGCAGGACTAAAGATCAGCTCAACCGAGAACAGAACCTTTAGCCTTAATCTACAAGCCCTCAGTTTTAGTCGTCCTAGGACGTTAGAAATATATACTAATGATAAAATCGAGGGGCAATTCTCCGTGCCGTCCACAGAGTGGATAAACTTGAGTGCGCCGATACATATCACAAAAGGGTCGAACTCAATCGAACTCAAGGTGCCAGAAGGATGCGATTTACCAGATCCTAACGCGCGGTGTCTTAGCTTAGCGATACAGAATATCTACTTAAGCATAGAGTAACCTCTGCCATCTAGAGAAAAGGTCCTTTGGTGATGATGATTGTGATCAGAGTTCTTGGAATTGGAAACGAATACGAAAAAAATATTACAGCATGGTGATGCAACTCTTGAATTACGGATTATCTGAACGTCCATAAAGAAATATTATAGATATGAAAAATCATGATTATATTCCAAGTTTTTGCATCGGATTATCAAAATAAATATAAACAGACTTCAGCTCAGATAACGGCTTCCTATGTGTACAACCTTTACACATTACCAGGCCTTTGCGCCACATTTTTTTCGCAGGATCTCCATTATATATTTCGGATAAACTGGAAGTAGCGACGTTACCTATGGTGTTTTCTGAAATATTATCATAATCCACACAACTACAAAATTTTACATCCCCATTCGATAAGACTTTAACATGATATATTGGATAAGCGCATGGTCCGCCTGATTCTAAAATCCTTGCCGTTTGGGACGAACACCATTTTGCGTCATAGGGCAATGGAGCGTTTGTGTCCAATGCCCCCCCCCAGTTTCCATATTCTATCAAAGATTCATATAATAATTCTTCATTAAAATTGTGGACCATCCACGCCCTTATTATTCCATCACTATAATTTTTCAATAATCTAAATCTCAAGATTGCAGTACAATGAGTTTTAAATTGAAGAATTCTTTTAACATTTCTTATGACAATATCATAGGTATTATTTGTTCTGGTCATTTTTGCATATTCGTCTTCATTCAATCCATAAATAGATATATCAATTCGTTCGCATGAATTTAAAATAAATGTCATTTCTTCATCAGAATATCTATCAATTGCAACTGCATTAGTTACAAAGCCAATCGAGCCAATCCTCGAACAACTTTTTAGATATTCAATCCTTTTTATTAAATATTTATCAAGAAAAATGTCTCCCACTTGTGGTGTGAGTATCACATCTCCACCGCCCATCGAGCAGAAATCATCAATTATTTTTTTGAAAAGATTCATGCTCATTACCTCTTTCTTTCTAGTCATTTTTATATAAGGACAAATCAAGCATTTCAAATTACAGATGTTGATTGTCTCAATATGTAAATATAAAGGTCTGCATTTTTCATCAAATGTAAGGTACTTCTTATACTTTTTATTATTCAACAATTCGATATTTCCGTAAACGAGGTCTTCTTTTTCATCTGCATTCCACCATTTTTGTTCATCTACAGTAATCCGTACGTCAGTTTTAACATTAGAGGGCTCTTCATCGAACCAAAAGACATTTTCCTGCAACATTGTTATGCGAAGAATATACTCTCCGGGTTGATTGGGCGATAAGACCATCAAATCATAATCATTCTCACTTTTGCCTAATAAATTAGGATTCAAATAAGTCCGTATTCCGTCCGGAACCACCATTTTTTCCCCAGTTTCATCAAGCCAGTGGTAAGAAAGAAAAACTGGTTTTGTTCCAACGCTGTCAAAATTGTAATTAGTTCCATTATATACTTTTATTTTCATATAAAATTTTTCTTCGGTATCGACCTTCCGTTTGGATGGCTCGATGCTAATTTTCATGTTAGTTAACGAAGTTCTATTTAATTCATGATTGCCAAAACAGATTCCCATTATTTCCTTCTCGGCCTTCAAATTACTTCCAGACTCCTTATGCAAAATGATCACCCCCCCATAAATATAAGCGAAATATAATAATTCGATGGAAGTATATAATTTATTGCATTTATAGTCGGCCATACGCCCATGAGCATAGAAAAGGATCTTTATTATATAGAGATATCGAGAGAGATCACAATCGGAACAACAATCATCCAGCAGTAGCCTCAGAAACTTTGGATCAAGAAGAAATCATAAGGTAGCAAAATTAGGAGATTATTCTCGAAAAATTGATAATAGTCCGCGGCGGCGATACACCCCGCGCATCAGGTTTCGCCGCCACCGTTTGACTATTTGATCGTACGCCTTCACACCTTTGGCATGTGCCTCCCCCAAGAATTCACACTGCTTCGTGGATACAGAGAGAGTGCACTCCCATACATACTTTTTAGATTGGTAGCCCTCGCCATTCATGGCACCCGAAACTGCACAATGAGATGGAGAGAGAACCGAATCTCATGGATTGTATGCTTTATGCCACCCCCAGCCACTGCAGATTCCAGCCTCTGCTGTTCGCGAGTGCCGGTGTCAAAGCCGATCCATCCCTGTTCTGCACGTAGACCCTGAAGCCCGTGGTTGTCGGCAGGTAAATCGCATTGACACCGACGGCGTTGAACTGATAGCCATTGCCGCCAAGCGCGGTGAAATAGAGTGGTGTCGTTGCAAATCCCGATGCTGCGGTGTTCACATTCACGAAGATAGCATTGCCGCCAAAGGCCTGCCAGGCCGTGGCTCCCGGAGTCGTGGAACCTGAGTTGGTATTAGTCGCTGGCACACCCAGCCACCGCAGATTCCAGCCTCTGCTGTTCGCGAGTGCCGGTGTCAGGGCCGAACCATCACGGTTCTGCAAGTAGACCCTGAAGCCTGTGGACGTCGGCGAGTAAATTGCATTGACACCGACGGCATTGTACTGGTAGCCATTGCCGCCAAGCGCGGTGAAATAGCGCGGTGTTGCTGTAAATCCTGCCGCGGCGGTGTTCACATCTACATAGATGGCATTGCCGCCAAAGGCCTGCCAGTTCGTAGCCCCAGGAGTCGTGGAACCCGAGCTAGTATCTGTCGTGGGAACGCCCAGCCACTGCATATACCAGCCTTTGCTGTTCGCGAATGCCGGTGTCAGGGCCGAACCATCACGATTCTGCAAGTAAACCCTGAAGCCCGTGGACGTCGGCGAGTAAATTGCACTGACACCGACGGCGTTATACTGGTTGGCATTGCCACTAAGCGAGGTGAAATAGCGCGGCGTCGCCGTAAACCCTGCGGCTGCGGTGTTCACGTCCACGTAGATGGCATTGCCGCCAAAGGCCTGCCAGTTCGTGGCTCCCGGTGTGGTTTGGCCCGATCCCCAGCCCGCTCCGTTCGCGACATTGGAGAACGCGGAGTAAACGGTCGTGGTTGGGAAACCGGCTGTTGCGGTATCGCCGACAACGTTGATGGCTCGCACCCGGTAGTAATACAGAGTGCCCGGCACTGCTGTGGTGTCGTGATAGGTCACCACATTCGGGCCGACCGTGAAGTTGGTCAAGCCCGTAGTGAAGCCGGCATTGGTTGCTCTCTGGATGAGGAAGCCGGTTTCGCTGATGGAGTTGTCTGTCCAGTTCAGGATTACCGAACCTCCTGCATGGGCACTCAGATTGGTTGGCGCTTCCGGCGCAACCGCAAAGGACATGCCGTGCATCATATCCATCTCCTCATGGGAGAGGAGGTGGCAGTGCCAGACATACTCCCAGCCGAAGTTGACCAGATGGTTGAGGATGGTTACAGGGTTCCCGTTCGGGTCCTTGAATCCTCCCGGCGGAGTCTCCAGGGGTTCGCCCAGCGGAATAGTCGGGTCGATCGGGCGAGTGCTGTTGTTGACCTTGAAGGGCACTACGGGCGTGGTCGGCCTCAATGCAATGAAGGTGTCCTGCAGCGGGTTCACTCTGAAGGTCTCCTTCCAGCCCAGCTCATTGGCGTCGGGCAATCGGAGAGCATTGTCCCAGGCAACCCGGTTGATCAACTGCGCGTTGAACAGGTGGACGTGTATGGTATGAGTATCCACACCGTTGTGTGTGATCTTCCAGATCTGGGTTCCATCCTCCAGCGATCCGATGGGGGTACCTAACACCGAGCTGTTGACGATCTCAACAGGTGGAGCTGGGTACGGGTAAGTGACGAAGCCCCGGCCCCCGGCGGCTGGATTCGGCAGCGTTAGTCCGAGCATAGCGCTCATGCGTCCGTACTTGGTGTCATAGGTTTCACCCATCTCGTCCTGGAGGGCTTTTGGCTCCAGAGGCAGGGTCGCACTCCCGCCGGAAACGGTTTGGAAGGTGTGGGTGAAGTTAAAGATCCTCAAGAACTGATCTGCCGGGAAAGTCTTGTTGTATGCTGTGTCGTAAGCGGCTTGCGGCACGATGATCTGATCTTGGGACACATTGAAGATACCGCTCTTTCCAGTGCTGTTTGCGAAAATGCCTTCCAGGATGGGCAGGCTCACGTTAAACGGCGTAGTAACAGGTGGCAGTACCTTGATCTGCATAATGGTACGGGTGTTGGGTCCGTAGCCGGGCAGAGTCGTCGGTGCACCTCCGGTATCCGTCATGTCCGGATGGCCTGTGTAGTAGTCGTAGCGTGGATCGATGGCGGGGAAAGGCGCCGGGGCATCGTTGTACAGGATGAGGGTCTGACCTGCGTATGCGGTGAAGTTGACAAGGACGTCCGCACGCTCAGCCGTGCCCAGTATGAGTGTGCCCTGGTTGACATTCCCGAAATCGAAGTTCGTCTGGTCGAAGTTCCAGCCGATCGGCAGGTTGGGAAGCTCTACAGGAGCCGGCAGGAAGCCGCCTTCGGTCCCTATCTGGATGAACGATGGACCTCTGGTAGCTGGGTCTGGCACTCCGCCCTCTCTTCCGTCCGTCGGCCAATCTGCTGGGAAGCCTGGGGTTGTGACCGCAGGAACCATGCCCACCTCAGTCAGGTTGGTGTAAACTGTGGCTCTGGCAACAGCGCCGGTGCCGGCGGCATCCGTGATGGTGACTAGCGGATCGGTATAATTGCTGCCCACGGTCAGAAGCGTGATTTCGGTGATAACGCCATTTACCACTGTTGCTGCGGCTGTAGCGCCTCTTCCAGTTCCGGGAAGCTGGTCCGTGATGGTAACGGTGGGACTAGCATAACCCGTGCCTCCATTGGTGACGTTTATCCTGCTGATGATTGGAGTGGCCTTATATAACTGCAGATTGACGAAACGGTCATCAGCTGCGTTCAGGATGCGGAACCTGTAAGCCTTCGGCTCCACGGTCACATTGGGATAGACTGCGCCGTTCACAAGTGGTGTATCCATGAAGGCTTCCATGGCCATGGACGGGTTGGGCGTTGCAGGCATAAGCCGATTCTCCCAGGGTGCAGTGCCGAAGTACGGGTTCGGGATCGGCGGGAAGGAAATGGTCACGGTGGGCGGCCAGAACCATGGGCCATAGTGCCAGCGGCCGAAAGCATTCATTCCGGAAAGGTCCGCCGGGTTCTGGTTAGGCATGTAGACGTGCGGGTACCACAGGTCGCCGGTCATTGCCTTTGTTATGTTCCCGGCTGCATTTCTTGGTCCAGTTCCCCAATTCCAGGTAGGATCCTGCACATCAATGGTATTGTTGTCCACGAAGCTCTTGTCCTGGAAGATCAGGGGAATCCCGTAACCGGGGAGGGCTGTTACCAGGCCCGGATTGACGCCTGACAGGTTGGTGCCGTTGATCAGGTCCTGCTCTACCTGGTCTGTAATGATATAACCGGCAGCTTCGCCTGCGTAGACGTTGAGGCGCGTGATTCCGTAGGAATGGTCGTGGAAGAACATCAGCCTGGCGCTCTGGTTGTTGTTATAGTAGAAGGTCATCTCGCCAGGGCCTGCAGGGGGCATATCGGGTACGTTCTGTACGCTGACGCCCTTGGGATAAGAGGTTGCTTCTGTTGCCGGAGTAGTCCATTGATGAGGTGTGCCGTCGCTTATCCACGGGACAAAGGCGCCATGCATATGCGAGGTGCCCCTGTTCTGTGTGTACAGCTCCATGATTTGTCCGACGAACGTGGCTGCACTGCCCGGGTCGTACTTGAGCGTGACCTGGAAGTGCGTGGCGTCGGGTACTGCGATCACATGGAAATCTCCATTGTAGGCAGCAGGCGTGAAATTGTGGAGCATGACCAGCTGACCCACCGCAAGGTTATGATTGCCAGCGGTCTCTACAACAGCATTGGTTCCAGTCCCCGTCATGCTGGCCGCCATGGGCATGATCATGTTGGGACCCATTCCCGATCCCATAACAGTGGTGTCCACCGGTATGAAGAGGTCGCCACCTGCACCTGTAGGGAGACTGTTGTTGAACTTTATGCGCACCGGCCGGTCGTTCTGGGTGATGATCAGTGGGCCCAGACAATGGAATTGGCTAACGTTTGCATCAGCAGTATTGGTCTGCCGGTATCCTCGCAATCTGGTTGCAGGCAGGTCTGGATGCAGTTGCTCTGTGTACTCTCCAAGCTCGATCTCGTAATAATCGGAGCCGGGAAACGTCGCATTATCCGGAATGGCTACAGGGATGTACTGTCCCAGGTCGTTTGCCCCGGCTACATTGAGACCAGGCAGCGAATCTACGAATTTCCTGATGCCTCCGGTAAGGGTACTGCCCGCGATTGATGCCGTAGCCGCAGCGCCCGTCCCCGTGGTATCCGTGATGGTGACAACCGGAGCGGTGTATCCAGTACCTCCACTTGTAAGCTGGATGTTAGTTATGACTCCGCCTGTTACGGTTACTGTTCCAACAGTTGCTCCTGTTCCTGTGCCATAGACATCATCGATGGTTACTCCCGGAGTTGCGCTATAACCGCTGCCTCCGCTCGTAACGTTGATGCCCATGATGGTACCATTCGGCAGCGGGCTGTTGGCATAGTTCGGGTATGGTCCGAAATAGTGGGGTATGCCTCCAGGGTCGAACAGGGGAGGGGCAACAGTTAACGCTTCGCCTGGAGCTGCCTCGCGAGCCTTGCTGGCCTTGGCTTCATCGCTTAATGCTTTGAAACGCTCCGCAGCGGCTTCCCTCTCGCCAGTTTCCTTCCACTTCGCTACGAGCCTGGCTCTGGAGTATTCCGGAGTGCCCGGTGTAGCGTTTATGCTCAGAGTCTGGATGTCCGACATGCTGACGACAGCGCTGCCTAATGCACCGGCGGAACTGTTATCAGATGCATTTCCCGGACTGGCAAAACTGCCACTCAATGCCAATAGTAGGAACAGCATTCCTGCAGCGAGCAGTAATCCGGCAAATCCGAATCCGTGACTGGCTGCCTTCGTTGCTCTGTTCTCAAATCTTGATGACACTTTCTTAATTTTCATGCATCTCTTTCCCTAATTTTTCTATCTATTTAGCGAGGATATTCGATCTAATTAATTCTAAACTAGCACCCTAGCACCGTATCGTTCGTATCATGTATCACCACGCGGCAAATCACAATCTAAATATTTTTGCTTAATTCATAAATATCATTTTCAACTATTTAATTGTTTGGTATCTGCTCCCGTGGCGGGGGAATCCCCCTACAGCAGATCCAATGAACCGACAATCGCATCATTTTTGTTATTTGGGCAACGTAACGACAGGGCCATTGAACTTCGAGTTGCACCCGAAAGATGAAAACTATGATCGGTGAGCTTGGGTTCAGATACGGATAGAGAAGGCCGTTTTACCATTTAGGTAGAAGAATCTCTCTTGTAAAAGTAGCGCCAGTCAGGAATTACTCATTGCTATTTATCAGGATAGAGAACCTCTGAATCTGAGGAACAGGCTGCCGAGCTAACATCCATTTTGGGATGCCTTGTGGTCTGCGATTCATTCCAACGATGGCTTAAGATTTTAGGTCCTGTGTCAGGATTCTTGCCACGCCAATTTTATATCCTATAACCGTATTTCTGAAAGATGCATTGGAAGTGGTCCTCAATCTTACCGCCCCCTTAACACCTATTTCTCTTTTT
>Ga0074195_1002298_pt1 | contig 22066 bp, 21 predicted proteins | sample EPASupsiteHSE623_FD_64525 | JGI IMG/M metagenome (GOLD analysis project Ga0074195, IMG submission 64525) | Bioremediated contaminated groundwater from EPA Superfund site, New Mexico - Sample HSE6-23 | ecosystem: Environmental > Aquatic > Deep subsurface > Groundwater > Contaminated ...
CGCGAGCCGGACCGGAGAAGCCGGCACGAACGGCCCGGGGCAGCGCGGAGGGCGTCAACTCAAGTCCCGGACATAAAGTGACCGGAAACGGCGCCGGGCCCCGGGGGATGCGGGGGGCGTAACATCTCTCACTGCCGATCGCTTTCGACACGACACGCAGCGATCTCTGCCGTGGGCACCATTCGGCAACTCCATTGCCCCCCAATCACCACGGAAACCAGCGAGTCCGCACTGTGCTTCCACGTTGTGAGAGCCTTCGGCTTGGACTTGCCGAGTCGAGTGTTGCGCCCAGGTGCCATCAGCCAGGCCCTCAACGTGGCCGCAAGATCGGCCCCATCTTCGTCCCTAAAGAACAACGCGAATTCGCCTGCTACTTCCCGGAATACGGGTATATCCCGCGCAAGGACGGGCACGCCGTGGCGCCCGGCCTCGATGAGCGGTAAGCCAAAGCCCTCGCCCTCTGACGCGGCAATGAGGCACGTAGACGCGATGTAGAGTTTCTCGAGGCATTCGTCGCCCACGTCTTCGAGCCAAAACAGGCGCTTTCCCAGTTCGGGATGACCTCTTAGACGGTGAACTGTCTTGGGGATAGTGCGCCGCGCCTTCTCCGGCAACCCCTTCCAGCCCTCCTTGCCGACGATAACGAGGTTCGCGTCGACGCCTTCACTCCACAACTGGGTGAAGGCATCTAGGGTCTGCAAATGACCCTTGCGTGGCTCGATGGTGCCGACCATAAGGAAGCTCGGGCGCGCTTTCATTTTTTCCAAGAGCAGCTCTGCGCCACTAGGCAGACCACAGGTCCGTGCCGAGGCCTCCAGGTCAGCGCCAAGATCGAATGACCCGATCCCGAACAGACGCAGCCGCTGCAGCCCGCTGTCTTCAATCCAGGACTTCAGGTCGGCAGCGACCGCTCGCGAAATGCAGATCGCCCCGTCACACTTAACCACCGATTGGAGCCAGCGTGCATGGATTTCGTCAGCTCCGGGAGGGAAGAACCTGGGCATCCTTACCGGAAGTAGGTCGAAGACGACAAAGTAAACCGCCACACCGGCATCTCTCAGTTGGGTGAACAACCCGGCTGCGTCTGCCCCGACAAGAATATCCCCAGACAGATCCAGTCCCACTAGGACATCACCGCTACGCACATCCACCGTCTCGTCGGTCAACGCATCTGCAGGGCATTCAAGCAGCCCTAGGGTGTAGCGCCTAGCGTAGCGGTAATGCCATGCGCCACCCTCCTTGCTCAAGTAAACGGGCTCGACCCGATAGCCGGCTGGTGGGGACAACAACAACGCCCTGACCACGGCGAGTGCGACGCGTTCGATCCCTGTCTTTAGATCCGTCCGGACAGTGGCGCTAATGTCGAGCAAAAATTGCCGGCAGGGCTTTTGGAGCGGCAAGGATTGGGCGACGGCCTGCGCGATTCTTCTACACTCGGCATCTGTGTCACGATGGTCTATGATCTCAGCGATCTCGCCGAGCAGAGCATGCAAGCCGTGCTCTGCCTCATGATGAAACCGCTCGATCGCTGCCACGTATTGCCTGGCGCAGACATCGGGGGCATGCTGTGTCAGGATGGTCTGCTGAGCCCGTCTTCCCAACGTAGACCGCGTTGTGCCATCTTTCCATAAATTCTCCAGCGCCTCGACAAGTTGGTGATCCTCAAATGCGTCGGGCAACATGCGCACCAAGTCAGCCGAAAGGTCAGCTGTTGAGCCGTGCGCATTGACGATAGTGGGCAGAGCGTAGTTCATGCAGTCCAGCACGGAAGCTGAGGTCTCGCCTCGAGAGAGTGTGCGTAATTGGACAGCCATGTCCGCCGCGGCGAGGTAGTTGCGGAAGGTTGGCATGTCGGCCCAGCCTGTAATACGGATACGATTGTCCAAGCCACTGTCATGAATAGACTTGCGCAATCGCGCTCCATACTCGCCGCCATGGTTCTCTCCGACGAATGCCAATACACAGCGTGAATTCCTGCTCAGGCGTGAATCCATCCAGGCGCGCAGCAGGCGGTGATTAAGCTTGGTGGGATCCAAAAAGCCGAAGCTACAGACCACAAAATCGTGTTTGTCGAAACCGAGGGCTGCGCGAACCTCATCGCGGTCGAAGTCACCGGGAGCCTTCCGCAAGAGAGGAATCACGACCCAATCGGAGGGCATGTCTGCGCCGTACCATTCGCGCGCTTGTCTGCGAGCGTATTCGGAGTGGACGATCACACCTTGCGCGTACTGGAGGACCTGCAGGTTGACGGGATATTTCTTCTTGATGTCAGATGGACAGCCTGCACGGTATCGTTCCCTCACTGAAGAATAGCCGTGGGCCTCATACAAGTGCTGCGTCCATGCCCACTTGACCTGAAGGTGTTCCTCCAAGTAGGCGATAAGACCACTGAGGAAGAAATCGTGAAGCACCACCGTGCCCGGCACCTCTTGCACCAAATCAAGCATGTACCGATGAAAAGGCGAATTGCCCATCTGGTAGAGCACTCGGTCGACCCGATACGCGTTGGCCCGAAGCCATTGCGCGTTTCGAATGGGGCAGTTGGCGCTCACCCAGTCGTCGCCAACCAGCTCTTGGGCAACCACCACTTCTATGTCGTAGTGGCGCGCCAACTCCGGCAGTAGTTCGGCGCTGTAATCGGCAATTCCCGTACGTTCCGGGGGCAAAGGGGACACGAAGGCCAGCTTCGGTCGACTGACCACCTGTTGTAGGCGCGCTGACGAGGACTCCCGCGCAGGGCAAAGGCGCGCGAACGCCGCCAATGCACGGCGTGCGCTTTCGTCCCATGAGAACCTACCAGCCTGTTCCAGACCGTGTATGGCTAATTGGGTTCTAAACGCCGAGTCACCTAAAACTTGCGCCAATTTCCGCATGATGCTCGTCTCATCGTAGGGGTCAAACAGCGCATCCAAACGGTTGACGACTTCAGGCACGCTGGTTGTGTTCGCACCAATGACAGCCGCTCCGCAAGACATGGCTTCCAGAGCAGGGAGCCCAAAACCTTCGTGGATCGACGGCAGCACGAATGCCGTACACAGGTTATAGAGCTTCACCAGTTCGCTATTCGTGACGTAGCCAGCAAGAACCAAACGCCCATCTCTGACGCCTGAGGATTGGGCTGTTTGCCTGAGCGTAGCCGCTTCGCCTTCACTGATCTTACCCGCCAACACAAGTTGGTGACCGTCGCGCAATGCTTTAGGTAATTGCGCATACGCGCTCACCAAGCGTGTCAAATTCTTACGCCTGTCGGCGCCGCCACAATAAAGGACGAACGGCTGTGTGATGCCGAATCGAGATCGCACTCTCCGGCATTCCGCTTCACATAACGTCAATGGCCGGAATGAGGAGTCGCACGCGCTGGAGATACTGACCACCTCAGATGGATCAAGGCCCAACGAGTGACAGGCCTCCAGCTTTGCTGATTCTGAAATGGCGAGCCAGAGGTGCGCTCTCTTCAGGTGTTCGATCTTGCGCCGGTAATGGCGCTCATAGACAGGATTGGGCTTGAGATAATCATCGGGATTGCGCAATGGAATCAGATCGTAAAAGGTTATGGCCGTCGGCATACGCGGAGAGAAAACGCCGACGCTGGTTGCCGCGTCATCCACGTAGCCCTCGAACAAGCTTGACACATGGACCACATCGGGACGGAGACTGGCAAGGAAAGCTTCGCGTATGCGCTCCGCAACCTCACGGCGCCAATCATTCCCCGGCGCAGACTCACGCAATGGGCCTGGCGCGCGCCAGACGTGGATGTTTTTCTGGGGCAGGCAATCCTCAAACGCTGCGCGGATGGCCTCGACAGCATCGGGAAGCTGGCCGTTCAGTGCGACGAGAATCTCGTGTTTGCCGCAGTTGCGTGCTATGGCCTGGCCAAGTGACAAGGTATAACGCCCGATACCGCGAAAGCGGCTTTCGCTTTGCGCGCCTTGCAGGTCCAATACGATGCGCATCAAGCCTTCTTTCGTCTGAGAAGTCCAATAGCGGTCTTGAGACCTGTATAGATCTGGCGGGCATAAGGGGACAGGTGGGTGAGGTCCGGGTCAGATACGCTTGGCGCTGCGACGAGATGGGCACGGCTCTCGCGCCATTCACGCAGCCAAGAGCCAAGTTGCGGACTGATCCTCTCCCACGAGTAGTGTTCCTCGACGCATGCTCTCGCGTCCAGCGACCGTTTCTGGAGCTCGTCACGGTCCGAGACTAGCCCGTGAAGCCCTTTCACGAGGCTATCAAGGTCGGCATCGACGACGACGACCGGTTTCAGGCCATTCGTATCGAAGCCTCGAGCTCCGACCTGGGTCGTCACCACCGGAAGTCCTGCCGACAAGAAGTCTAAAATCTGAAGGTTTGTACCGGATTCGAAGAATACGGGGTTCAGAGCTAAATCGGACGCGTGCAACCACGCGAGTTTCCGATCTTCAACGATGGGACCGGTGACCCTCACGTTTGTCGGTTTGTTGACCGGCAAACACCGACCGACATCTCCGGCAATCACGAAATCGCAGGCCGGGACTCGTTGCGCAAGCTCACAAACGATGAGGCTTGCTGCCTGGACGTCCGGGATATGGTCGCGACCGATGAAGATGGCGGCCCGGTCGGGGGACAGGTCCAATGCCCTTTTCGCTGTTATCCGTTCCTCGGGGCCCGCCGGCGTGACGTGACAGGCCATCACCCCGTTAGGAAAGACCCGCATCTTGTCGGCCGGCCATTCGTAGACCCTGGCAAATAGATCCAGATCGTCCTGAGAACAGGTGAGGATCAGGTTCGCCCGCAAGCCAAGGGAATACTCTGCCTGGACCGCCTCGCGCAGGAGATCGGCCCGGACCGCGCGAGCCTGGTCGAGTCGTTGCGCATGCAGAAAGCCCTCCACACTGTGGGAATCGTAGACGACCAACTGTTCGGTGGGCAGGTTCTCCGCGAGGTGGGGGAACACCCACGGTTGTGAGAAGACCACCACATCGGCCCATCTGACCGCTTCTCGAGCCACGGAAAGATACTCGACAGAGAGGTGACCCTGGCGGGGAAAAGCCACGTCGATGACAACCTCGCCGGCCTGCTGTGCAAGTTGAGCAGCGGCCAAGTGGTGAGCCGCCGAAAGGGGCACGTCGATCTCCTCGAGAGTGGGTGTCAGGTGGTGGTCACGAAGCTGCTCATTGGGCTGATGGTAAGAGCCGATGTAGCGCGTCTGAATGCCGTCACCCAGAGAGTGATAGAGTCCCAGCAGCCTGCGTCTTCTGATGTCGGTCGGAGGGTCGATCGGTTGCGTGCCTAGGATGGCGATTCTGAGATCGGTGCGTTTGGACCCACCGATTTCACCCAAACCGGAGCCGACGACAGCCATCGCGCGGTCTCTGTCCTGACTCATGACCTTACCCCTCAACCTCCCACGACACACCCGCTTGCCGGCGCTCGGTCTCCGGTCGGTAAACTTCAAAGGTAGACACGGCGGCTGGCCGCGCGGTCAGACCTTGTATGCCACCAGCGCGTAGTCCTGCGGCCCAAACAGATGTCCATTCACGATCTGTTGCGGGGACCCTATCTCCGTCAACCAGGTGCCCTCATACGCTGGGCGCTGCCGCATGATCTCCACTCGATTGAACCCGCGCGCCTCGAGGAGATACTGGACAGAAATGGGAGGAAGGGGTCTCTGATGGGTCGGATCGTGGTAGAAGTAGCAGGCTCCGACGGCAAGGTTCTCCGGATTGGGCGATTCGAAAATGGCGACGCCTCCAGGCCTCAACACACGCAAGACCTCATCGAGCAGCGCAATGAGTTGCTTGAATGGGATGTGCTCGATGATATGGATGCCCGTCACCGCGCCCAGACTGTTGGGTTTGAGCCCACGCAGATAACCCATCGCGTCGGCCTCGATCGCGTCGAGCCCCAGGTCCTGACACCGACTCACCATGATCCGGTTGAGGTCAATGCCCGTTGCGGAAAGTCGATTCTCCTTCAAAAGTTCCAACAGCTCCCCTCGACCGAAACCCAAATCGATAATCGGAGAATCAGGTCCCCCGGCCCTTGCCTCGATCAAAACCGGCAAGTAGACAGCCACGCGTTGTTTGATGTCCGCGCGCGTACCTCGAAGACGATCTTCGAAAGCGACATACATGGCATCCATCAGGTGGTCGTCTTCGCTGACGATCTTCTCGATTTGGCTCTGGGAAATGGGTTCGGGAAGACGCTTGCGAGCCTCTTCAAGCAAAAGGGCCAGACTTCTGTGCTGGTCTGTGATATTTAACTTGTGATCCTTGATCTGCCGGGAAAGCTCGGACATATCCGACTTGGTTTTCGCCGCGAGCTGTTCCACGAGAGTTTCAGCCCGGTCGACGCCGTCGACTCGTCCGACGCCGCCCCCGTTTGCCACAGCCTGTTCCAAAGCCACGATCCGTTCCAACGAAGCCTTCCCCGACACAGCCTGTTCCAGGATCGAGACTCGATCGACATCCGCTTTCCGATTAAGCATTCCAAAGGCCTGGTCCAGCCGGCCCTCAGACCGCGCCCGCGGGCCGGCCAGCTGTTGATCGAACCTTTCCGCCAAGGCGCGAAGCCGTTTCTCGTTCTTGCGATCACGCTGGGCAGAGAGGGTTTCGATGCGTTCCCAGATACCGCCAAAGCGCGGCAATCGCAGAAGAAAGACTCCGAATGCGAGCAGATGCCCAAGGATGGGAACTCGATAGATCTTCTGTACGATGAGTGGCCGCCGCAAGCCCTCCACAGGAATGTTTCTGGCCTTGCCCTCGGTGGAAAACCTCAGACACCCGAGAAGCTGGACTCTCGAAAGCTCTCCTGAGCGCAGCTTACCGAGAAAGCCGTCAAAGCCCGTGGGATCCGGATCCCGACCGAGAATGCCCAGGTACGCGTTGCGGACAAAATCCTCGTCGTGATAGACGAGGAAGTCTGCCAGGGCGTAGGCCGACTTCGATTCGATCCGCGCGACATCGTCAAAGAGCGGCGGACAGATTCTTTCCGACGACGACAGGATCGGGGAGCTGACCGGTTGGCCGGAAAACAGACAACTCCCCTGCCTGTTACGGAATGCGACCTCATCCCGGAAGCGCTGTACGAGATGGTCGACCTCAAGCGGGCGGGATGGGGGCTCACTCATGGATGGCGTCCATCCAGTCTATTACGAAAAGGTGATCAACGCGACAAAAGACGGGGCCACTCGACTTGCGACAAATTTAGCGTGAATTTTAGCGAATCCGTTTTCGAACGTCAAGAGATTTCCGGCAAAGGCGTGAGACGTCATGACAAACGCGACAAGTCACCCTGGAGCAGTGCGATGCCCCTCTAGGCCTCCGAAATCAGGAGCCTGTCCCAAGTCGAAAGCGGGAGGTTGTCATTTATCTAGTCCAATCAGCCACTCGATAAACTCCCTAACAGCGCCATCGCCGCCATTTCGCTTACATATGTAATCCGCCGCGGCCTTCACCGCGGCCGCCGCGTCGGCCGGACAAGCCGACACACCGCAAATTTTCATGGCGGGCAAGTCGCTTAGATCGTCGCCGATGAACGCCGCTTCCTTCATACGGAACCCATAGCTTTCAGCAAGTTCCCGTATTGCAGCGGCTTTATCAGTTACATTTTGGAAAATATCCGCGACACCCAGCTCCCGAGCTCTGCTTTCAACGATTATCGAATCCCTGCCCGTAACGATTGCCGGCACAATTCCGGCAGTCGGCAGCAGGTTCTTGATCCCATAACCGTCCTTGATATCGAAGGACTTATACAGCTCACCCGCGGACGAAATATGGACTTTCCCATCCGTCAAGGTCCCGTCCACATCCATTGCAAGGAGCTTAATGTGCTGAATATTGTCGCGCTTTTTTCCCGAATCCGAAATCATCTCATCACATACTCACTCCGGTAAAACTCTTCAAACTCAACGTATCATTATTGATGCTGAATAAGACATTATTTTCCTGTCTTAGTTTCATTGTAGCGACATCCGCAGACCATCCCAGCACAGCGCCAATCAAGCACTTATTAAACATTTCATGAGCAACAATCAAAACCCGCGCTTTATCAGCGTGATAAGCATACAAGTCGTCAACAAACGACCGCGCCCTGGCCGAGACGTCAGAATACGCCTCCCCTCCGGGCCATTTCGTAACCCACCTATTTTGCTCCCGCATCATCAGAAAGCCGGGGAAGCGACGCTCCACTTCCGCCATCGTCATTCCTTCGCATTGACCATGATCGCATTCTCTCAGTCGCTCGTCTATTACATAGTCATATCCGGTGACTTGTCTTACGATTTTCACTGTTTCAACGCAACGACCAAGCGGACTAACAAAAACATGACCTATGCGCTGACCATTCAAAAATTCTGCCATTTTCCGTACATAGATCTTGCTTTCCGGCAACAACAGACTGTCATGCCCGCCCTGAATCCTTCCCTCAAGATTCCATTGGGTCCGACCATGCCGCATAAGATACAAGTCAAGCATCACGTATGTAACCCTCTCCATATATACTCGGCAAACTCAAAGTCTTCCAGAGTATTAATGTCTGTTGCCTCAATTTTGGACAATACATACGGCAGGCACTTATCCGGATTCAGACGTCTCTTCAACTTCAATACTGCTTTTGTAGAATTCACATACAATCCGGTTGTTTCGTACACCGTCTTTCGCATGACGTTAGAGTTGGGAATGGATCCGTCAGGCAAATAGTACGCGGGCTTGCCATCAATCCACTGATAAAGTGCCTCTTCATATACACCTGCCACACTGTCGAATGCAGAGTTATCAAGAAGCAACTTAATCGCACCGTCGATAGATTCCGGCCGTAGAAACGGCGCAGTTGGAACAACCTGCAACACAACATTAGAATCAGGATAGTTTGATGCCTGCCAATACGCTAGATCATCCCCGGTCGCACTATTTGTTGCAAGCTTTTCTGGACGTAAAAGTGGTGTAGCACCATATCTTTGCCCTAAAGCAAGAACCTCAGAACTCTCGCTGTCAATTATCACTTTTGAGACGTAATTAGTATGTAATGCGTTACATATCGCATGGCAGAACAACGGCTTGTCCCCAAGTATTCTCAAATTTTTCGATGGTACTCTAGTACTACTACCTTTTGCATGTACAAACGCGACAACCTTGAATTCTGTAGACACTTTCATCTCACCGCCTTCAGTCAAGGGGATCCGCAGAAATAACCCGGGGCCATCATAGGCTCGACACCGTGCGTCCCGACCGGCGCTTTGTGGGGGCCTTGATATCGCCGGCCATGACAAGGTCTCGGGATGGCTCCTCCAGGGCCATTGTGGCCTTGACATTCGTGTTGGCCTCTTGGTGCGTGGCTTTGAGAATCCGCTTCGAAAGCCATCTTTTTGTAGCGCCGAAAGGGGGTCCATCCGCGGGTCAGATGACTACAAAGCATGATCGGCGACGGCTTCGGGGTTGATGGCGTAGTTCCACCGAAGACAGGTGAAGTGTCGCGAAATGTTGACTCGTCCGTAAAAACCCCATTTCGGCGGCTCGACACCATGGGCGGCCACTTCACCATGGAACAAACCGCAGCCAGAGCCACAGACGTGACTATCATGATTCACCAACTCGACCATTTTTCATCACGGAGTGGTTTTTACGGGAGAGTCAAGTATTGTGACCCGGCCCATAGCACTGACTTGGCAACCGTGATCCCCCTCTGGTATTCGTTCGTGTCAAGTCGGGCGTCGACTTTCACGTCCGTCTTCGTCTGGATACCGATGATCAGATTGAGAACCCGTCTGGACGTTCTCAAGGGGCCTTCCTTCAACGTCACCTGACGTTCCACTTCAATGCTGTCACCAGCCGTCGACTCGGACAACAGCGCCTCCAAGCTCACCCTGATCCCCGGATCAAGGCGTTCGACGATCTTCCGTCCCGCGCCTTTCCTGCGAGCTCTGTCGCGAGCAGACAGATTCCTCTCCCGAGCTCCTTCCCTCGCAATAGTCGCTCGAGAGATCCCTGTGGTGGCGTATCGTTGCGATTCCACCATCCCCACGCTCTAGAGCCTTCTGGGCTACGCACCATCGTTCTGTGCCTCGTTCAATGAACACAAGACCTTGAGCCAAGACGAAAGTAACTAAATAATTTCTGAATGGTTCTTTAAATACTTATGTCCATATTTCTGCTCTACGAGAAACTCTTTCTCAACATCACTCATAGCAAATTTGGTCGACAGCGCCTTCGTAGGAAGCTGAGACATATATTTCTTCAAATCAGCAGGACAGGAAGCCCGCTTAGCAGTATCAATGAGTTCCCGATATTCTTCGGGTTCCAGGCTGCACTCAATGTGATGTACAAACGATTTTCTGGAAATGCAAAAGTGCCTTTCTATCATTTTGGCACCAAGCGATATCGCAGCCAAACTCGGAATATATCCTTCTTCATGTCCTGAATAGCCAATGTCAATCGACTCGGACTTGTAGCGCTCTATCAGAGCAGATATGTTTCCCATCTTGCAGTCTTCAAGTGCGCATGGGTACTGGGCGACACAGTGCAGTATTGTCAGTCTTCTGTAATCACACAACAGCCCCACAGCAGTATCAATCTCTTTCTGCGTCGCACCTCCCGTTGAAATGACGATTTCCTTGTCTTTTGGTATCAGGGCAACAACTTCTTTTATTAGGTCGATATTTCTGATATTGGCAGACGCCACTTTGTAGATCGGCAGATCAAACTCAGCAACAAAATTCAAAGAGGGAATATCCTGGGCCGTCGAAAACCAAGCAATATTGTGCTCCCCGCATGCTTTGTCAAAACGGATAAAGTCCTCTTTACTGAATTCAAACATACGCCTATAGTCCCCATAGGTTTTTCCGTAAGGACTGTCATATGGCAGAGCCAGTTTCTCAGCAGAATAGAAAGTATCAACATCTTTCTTCTGCATCTTTATGAGCGAGCAACCAGCCTCTGCGGCTTTTTCAACCATCCTCAGAAGAAGATTTAGGTTTCCCATTGGATTCGTTGTAAACTCTGCAATAAACCTGATATCGTCCACTACCATCGACCCACTTTGTCATAGAGATCCTGTATCTCATTTGTCTTGTATATTTCCTCGCGTACGATGTTTTCCCTTTCCATCCGCCTGGTGGCCAACGAAAGGACATCGGATGCAAGCCTACGTGGAATGACAATCACTCCATCCGCATCCCCAAAAACACAATCCCCCGGAGCTATTTCCACATCTCCCTGAATACCGGGCATCACAATTGGAATTTCGAACTCCGTAATTTGCCATTTCGCATAAGCGTCAACGCACTGCACACCATCCGCGAACAGAACAAATCCATCTTCTTCGATCCATTTCACATCTCGCGTCGGGGCATCAATCACCGCGCCCACTGCGCCGAATTTCCGCGCTATCTTCCCAGAAATGTCACCGAATTGAGCCACTTCCCTGTACCCTCCCGATGATATCATCTGGACGCAGCCCGGATAGAATTTTTTGAACATCTTTATGCGTACCGTGTCGTCGATATGCGACTGATCCGAAACCCTTTCGCCCTTGCACGTAAATGCCGGACCAAACAACACGCCTTTGAAGGGCCATGCAGGCTTGACTTCTTTACGCAGTAAAAATGGTTTTTCGAATTTCAGATCAAAGGTCATGGCATCATAAATTACTCCACAATACAGCCTTTCCATTCCGCCCTTCAGTTCTTGCATATCGCTCAATTCCACCTCTTTCTCTCTAAAAGGGGAACCGCCAAAAGGAACTTGGTCCTCATGTGCGGCTCTGTGCGTTCCGCCCGGCTTTTGTTGGGGGACTTGATATCGCCGGCCCTGACAAGGTCCCGGGATGGCTCGTCCGGGGCCATGTACGCGGCCTCGACATTCGGGCTGGCCTCCTGGCTGCATTGCCGGAGGAGAACATTCGGTTCTCCCGATATGGATTTGTGAATGCGCTTCGGAAGCCATTTTCTGGTGGCGCCCGGGGGGTTCGGTCTACCCGGTGGCCAGATGAAGACATGATCGGCGACGGCTCTGGTTGATAGCGTAGCCCCACTGGGGATGGGTGGAGGCGCCGCAGCGCATTCATTTCCCCTCGAAATAGTCGTTCGGGAGATCCCTGTGGCAGCGTGGATTGTTGCGATTCCACCATCCCCGGGCTCCAGAGCCTTCTGAGCTATGCACCATCACAACCTTTTTATCCAAGCCCGGGCCGCCCTGACCGGTTTGGTGATTTTCCAACTCGTAGAGTTAAGTATCAGATCAAGTTGTTCGCGCAGCCCATTCAACTCGCTCTTTAGCCTCTCAGACTCCTGCCTCGTCCGCTCGGATTCGCTCTTTAGCCTCTCAGACTCCTGCCTCGTCCGCTCGGATTCGCTCTTTAGCCTTTCAGACTCCTGCCTCGTCCGCTCGGATTCGCTCTTTATTCTCTCTGACTCCTGTCTCGTCTGCTCGGATTCGTTCTTTATTCTCTCCGATTCCCGTCTCGTCCGCTCGGATTCGCTCTTTATCCCCTCTGACTCCTGTCTTATATTTTCTACTTTCCTGCTTATGGAGCAAGCGTCACTCGGATAAGAAAAGTTATCAATTTTCCATCTTACTTCGATTTTAGATACTTCTCCCGTTCGAACAGGCAACTTCACGTCGGCATCTGAACGCCAGAACGTACCAGTCTCTATTGTCTCATTGTTTACAGTTGCTTCAAGCAGAGTATAAAGATACATTCCATTGAGAATCGGCGAAAAAGACACTTCTTCGGTTTTTTCAGGACACGTGAAACTGAACTGACTTATAATGACTTGACCTTCCGCTCGATTTAGGCAGTGTATCTGATTGCCATTATAATGTAACGTCGAGATCGGACAGGTCGGCACTATCTCTCCCAAAGCCTCCATGCAGTCATTTTCGGCTCCCTTTGCAGTAAGAATCGCATTCAATCTTTCCGCTTTTGGGCGATGAAATACGGAAATATCGAGGCCGATTTTTGAAAGAAAAAATTGCAGATTGTACTCAAAAATTTCTCTTTCCGTCGGTCCCGAAAAACGCCAACGCAAATAAGTCGGGTCCATCGTCAGCTCATAAGGAATTTGCATGCAGAAGCAATAAAAATTGAGAAACGCTATCGGAATCTGCGGTTTTTCTTTCGGCTTGAAGTCTCTCTGACACATGAAGGAAACGGGATGCAGCTTCACCTTTGCACAAGCAGTCCTACCCCAAAGCATCGCTTCAAAAAGCATGCTGCCGTTATTGGAAGCAACCCTTTCCGCGTTTAGGATCGCCAAGAATCCTTTCGACGCATCGTCATAAAGCGTGTCCGGCATTTGATAACTCGCGTAGTTTGGATCTCCGGGATGTTGGCGGAAACGGAAATCAAACCCGTATATTGTTCTAAGTTCAGACAATGCTTCAAGATCGCTGTACTCTGTGAACGAAGATAGACACGGCGAAGCCGCGTAGCCCCCCGCCAACAGCATTTTGTGCTGCGGCGTAATTTCCAACAATCGCAAATAGTAATGATACTCTTTCGACAGCACCAGAGAGAGAAGCTCCCGATTATCAAAGAGCGGATAATCACCCGGGATTTCTCTGCAAAACTCATTGTATCTACGTTCGCATTCATCGCTGCCCATAATGTCGCCTTGGCACAGATAGGCGGTATTCATATAGGTCGGCGGTCGAAGCGCACCCAACATCCAGCCTAGAAGGCGAATATTGTACTTTTGTGCAAGATACCGCATACTTTCAGTCTGCAGTTCAAAAGCTATGAAGGCGTCAATGGGTTCCTCATACTTTGACTGAATATCCCGTATAAAACATTCAATGACCTCTTCCAGAGGTTGATAACGCTCTTTTTGCAGAAAAACGCTGGCGGCAAATAGCGAGCCCTTTTCCTCCACCAGATTATCTAGCAGATCCTGCGGCACAACATATCTGTCCAGCTGACTGATTTCGTCGTTATGTGGATTACATATCCCCCAGAAGGCATTCCTTGCGCCGGGATTTTTCGCGAAATTCGCATCCGCACTTTCAAGCAAGGCCTTTTCGGCAATAATCGGCCATTTATTGCGGCAACAGTGGTAACAATAATAGGCACACACATCACCCCAAACGGGTTCAGTGTTATATAAATTCATTTTGTTATGCAATAGCCGTATGACAAATGGTATGATCATAAAAAGGACAATCCTTTAAACACAACCACCCGCTTCCAACCTGGGACAGACTCCTGATGCGCCTTTCGGAGACCCAGCGGGCTCGTGCATACCGCTGCTCCAAGTTCTTGCACAGTCCACGTCGCAGTTCCCGTGACGCACTACGACGCATGATCTTCCGCTGCTCCAGAGCTTCTTGCTCCTCTGCAGTTGGCGTCGCCCCGAGGTCCGGTTTCCGTTCTTTCTCTGTGAAGGGCCGTCGGTGTGAATGGCGTGCGTCAAGAGCCAATACCAAACTTGGCCCTTCGTGCACGATGCGGATCCCGGCGTGTTGCCGACCCATCGCCATCCCTTGAGAAATCGGATCTCCAGAGGCCTCCAGCGTCACGCGCAGCTTCTCGAACCGTGTCTTCCGTCGCTCGCACCTGCCGGTCCTTGGATCGAGTGTTCGGTAGATGGCGTCGAGGGTGTCGACGTATGCGGATATCTTTTCCAACGTATCGACCGCCGCCGCAAGCCCTCCACAGGAATGTTTCTGATTTTGCCGTCGGGATCCGGATCCCGACGGAGAATGCCCAGGTACGCGTTGCGGACGAAATCCTCGTCGGGATAGACGAGGAAGTCTGCCAGCGAGTAGGCCGACTTCGATTCGATCCGCGCGACATCGTCAAAGAGCGGCGGACAGATTCTTTCCGACGACGATAGGATCGGGGAGCTGACCGGTTGACCGGAAGGCAGACCACTCCCCTGCCTGTTACGGAATGCGACCTCATCCCGGAAGCGTTGTACGAGATGGTCGACCTCGAGGGGCGGGATGGGGATTGACTCATGGATGGCGTCCATCCAGTCTATTACGGAACAGTGATCAACGCGACAAAAGACGCGACCACTCGATTTACGACAAATTTGGCATGAATTTTAGTGAATCCGTCCTCGAGCGTCAAGAGGTTTCCGCCGTCCTGATCAGGCTCTTCGGCGCAAGGCCGACAAACGCTCGAGGACGGATTCGGCCCCCCCAGAAAATCCGACGCCCTTGCTCACGTCCACGAGAACGGAACACCGACCAATTTGTCGTCGTAGAGACGCGGTGTTTCATCGTTGTTGATCACGACGCCCATGCGGCAGCGGTGCTCCTGAACGAAGTCTCGCAAGGGGCCAAGTTCCCGCTCGCGCACGGCCTGGGTGCACTTGATCTCCACAGGCACGAGCCCGAACTCCCCCTCGAGCACCAAGTCGACTTCCGCCCCACCCGCAGTTCGGTAATGGAACGGTTCGCACGCGATGCCGAGGGCGGCAAAGCCTCTGAGCAGCTCCTCGACCACGCACCCCTCCCACGAGGCTCTCCGCAAAGGATGCGTGGCCAGGGCTTCGGGATCCGCGATATGAAGCAGGTGGTGGAGTAGACCCGTGTCCCGCAGGTATCCCTTTGGCCTACGGGCGATGCGCTTCTTCGCCTGCCTCGAAAACGCGGGGATCCGCCGCCACAGAAACGTCCCGTGCGCGATCTCTATGTACCGGGAAACGGTCGGCTGGGAGACCCCAAGCGACCGGGCCATCTCCGCCAGATTGAGGATCGTTCCGGAAAGCCCGGCGAGAAGGTGGACCAGCAAGCCGAAACGGTCCTGATCGACCCCCGGGAACAGGCGACCCACGTCCCGGTAGAGGTAGGTGCGGACGTAGTTGTCCATCCAGAGTCTGGTGAACCGCTCGCTCCGTTTCACCCAAGGCTCAGGATACCCACCTCTAAACCAGTACTCGTGAGCCTCTTTCACGCTGCAGCGCAAGGCCAGACCATGCACGAGGTCACCCGGACTCGTGTCGCGTCTGGCCACCAGCTCAACAAGACCGGGACCGGCCTTTGGGTGGGTCTCGGCCAGAGAGAAAGGGGCCAGTTCGATGAGGCCAATGCGGCCAGCCAGGCTGTCCGACACCGATCGGATCAGGTCCGGCGAGCTCGATCCTGTAAGCACGAACCGTCCAGGGCGATCCCGGTGCTGATCGATCGCGACCCTGAGAGCCGCGAAAAGCCCGGGCAGCATCTGGGCCTCGTCGAAGGCCACCAGGTCAGGATGCAGCCTCAAAAACAGGTCCGGATCGCGCGCAACCGCCTGATAGTCTGCCACCCGTTCCAAGTCGATCCGCGTCCACGCCTTGGGCAGTGTGCCCAGCAACGTGGTCTTCCCACACTGCCGTGGCCCTATGATGGCGACAGCAGGAAACAGGGTGAGGAGCTCTCTCAGCAGCGGCTCGCATGCCCGACGCATACCGAGCAATTTAAACGGCAGCCTTTGATTTTGCAAGGGATCAGGGAAGGCCCAAATCCTTCACGTAATCGACCACGGCCGTAGGCCGTGGGTTTAGTTCGTACTAAGAAGGCAAAGAGTTGATGGCCGAATTGGGTATCGCCGTTCGGGTTACGAGGGCTAGGTGTCCGACCGAAACGACGATGGCTCAAGCAATTCATCGCGGCTTGGCGCGTTGCTGGTATGTCTAGACGGTCACCATGGGTTTGGCCAGCGACCGTGCCATTTCATTGATGATCCAAGCCGCAGGTATTTGCCGGTTAGGAACGGTGTCGCCAGCGCTAAGACGATCTTTTTCGCAGATCGGTTTCTTCTGAAGCTGCGCCCACCACGGTAAGTGTCTGCTCGTGAGAGTCCCCAATATTGTGCCCATCGAGCCAGTCAAGAGAGTCTCTTTGACAGCGTCTTCAATATACAGATTACCGCGACGTTTTGACGCCACACGTCGAAAGACCTCATCAACAGATGATCCGCTCTTCGCCGCTTCCACAACCTCACGACAGATAGATCTGCCCCAATCTTTGATTTGCGCCAATCCGAGAGCCCCTATGCCGACGAGTTCATTTGGCAACCGCTCTTCGTTCGGAACGCGACCCCGCGCGGCAACCTCTCCCTTACGGGAATGCATCTTGACCACGACTATGCCGAGCAAGATCGGCTCTCGTGGATCAATGAGATCTGGCTGGTACTTGACCAACGCCCATTTCACCTTTGTCTTGCTCATGACAGGTAGCCTCCAGTCTTCAAAGCGCCACGCACGAGTGAACGCCTCTGGACCAGGTCGTCAATGAGTTTCTTTCTGTCGCGTTTTTGATCAAGATCGGTCGGCAGTCCCATGATCACGGCTTGTATGGCGTTCGGGGAATATTGCTCGATGGCTGTCGTTACGGGAGCAATGACCTCTTTTCTAGCATGGCCGACAAGCTCAGGTGGGGCATGCACTACATCCACGTCCAGCGGCTTTTCTTCCCAACGGAGAGAAGAAGTATACCATGCCCTTCTCTGTGGAGTTACACAAGGACCCGACGCCAAGTCAGGTACCGCCCTCGGAGGGGGCGGCTTGATCCCCTCTGCACGTCGAGCAGGAGAGCTGCAGGTCGCATGAAACGCGTCGACCTGATCCGGCAGATCGAGCACAACAGGTGCCTCCTGATCCGCCGTGGGGGCCGACACGACTGGTATCAGAATCCCCGGACGGGCGCTTGTCAGCCCGTACCCCGCACCGCGAGATCAAGGAGCCTCTGGCTCAACACATCCTTCGAAGACTCGCGGACTGAAGTTCTCCACAAATAGACACGCGCGGCTGCCAGGAGACGCGGATTGCGGCATAATACCAGGTATGGACACCGAACATGCGGCCCCGAAAGAGGAAGCCCCACCCTATTCACAAGAATCCTCGGCTCTCGCCAAGGACTGGGAACGAACGGTCTACAACCTGCTCTATCGGGTTCTGGGCAACCGTAAGACAGCCAAGAGACTGACCCAACGACTCAGCGAGCTGGGAGTGAACGCCGACCTTCCCGTGACCTTTCAGGCTCGCGACCTGGCCAGGGCCGAACTCGACCATACGGTCTTCGCGAAAACGCTGTTCGCAAGCGGCCGGCAGATTCTCTCGCAGCCGCTCGATCCGGAGGAGTTGCCCCATCTTGGCCCCTCCGTCGACATGCTGGCCATGGAGCGCGACGTCAAAGATGCAGTGCCTCGCGAACTCCTCATCGTCCTCGAGCTTCTCTTCGTCGACCGCCGACCGATGAACGAGGTGGCCCAGCTCTTCGGTCTCGATCCGGAGTTCCTCCTTGTGACATTGGTCCGCCTGGTAGATACCCTGGGCGACATCACCCAGTATTCTCACGACTCCGAAGGCGAGTGCCCCCATCCGATCCGGACGATCCGGGCGAGAATCGATCGTCACCTCTCGGGATCCCGGACCCTAGAGGAACCCCGGCGATGCGCGACCTGCCGTGAGATCGTGTCGGTGATCGATTCGATCCTGGCCATGTTCGCGAAGGATTCCAGGATCCTCTCCCTGGTCGATGGACGGTGGCTCCGCCAGGCCTTGGAAGGTCCCAGAGTCAAGGTCACGGAGCCCCAGCGTGCGTTCGCGCAACCCAGCGCGAAGGCGCAGGAGACCGCAAAAAAAGTCGATTTGACCACGCCCCAAACGCTTCCCGAGCCCAACCCTTGGGCCTGGCGATTGACCGGCGTGGCCGCGGCGATTCTGGTCCTCTACGCGACGTTCTCCACGATCTCGATCGGAACGTCGGATGGCGAGCACGAGGGAGGATCCTTCAAGAAGGGGCTCAAAGCGCTCAAGCAGGACTCTCTTGGAACCTACTCCGATCTGACCAGCCCCTCCCGCGAGCTCTTGGCGCAGTCGACGCTCACAGCAGCACCGAACTCATCGCTCTACCTCACCTACCATTCCGGGGTCCAGATCGAGCTGTACCCCAACTCCGTCGCCACGGTCAACCCAAACCGGATCAAACTGGAGAAGGGGCGGATCCATCTCAAGATCTCCGAAGGACCTCAGCCAGGATTCTTCGTCTCCGTGGGAGATCTGATCGCTCGAATCAAGGAGGGCGATCTCCTGGCCGCGATGATCGATTCGACGCCGATTCGCTTTGCCCTCAAGGCGGGGCAGCTCGACGTCAAGGACGCCAAGGGGCGCAAGTACCGACTGGATCCGGCCACGGTCATGAAATCTTCGCCGAACGGTCTGTCATACCTGGTGGAAGAGTCGACGGCCGAGGATTTGACCCCTCTCGAAGCCCGAGGGACCTCTGCAGGCCAGTGAGACCTCCGTCTACTGGCCGTTCCCGTTGGCGAACGGACGGATCCTCACCCACTCCCCGTGCGCCCACGCAGCCAGGCTGGCGACCCGTTCTACCTCGGCCCAGGACTTCCTCTGCTCCGGGACGACGTGACGGGCCAGTGCCGCCGATCGAACGGCGAGGGTGGAGAAGAAGCGCTCGAGTTCCTGGCCCACCTGGCCCGGCTAGACGGCATCGTGCATGCCGACCGTCACGACGTACTCTGTCAGCCAGGGATGCGAGCTGCCGCAGTAGCCTCCCAGATAGCATGGGTCACCGACAGCGCCACGTCGACATCGGCGGTTCCGACGTGGGCGCCATAAGGGTCGCCACCCTCCACCGCCGGGGGCGAGAGCAACGCGGGTACCAGTCCGCCCACGATCACGATATCGTCCATTAGATCCCCGAGAGCTGCCGCGATCGTGAGGCAGATCGAGCGCATCTGTTCGAGCATCTCAGGCGTGTATTCGTCGAACGTGCTCGGTTTGGTCACATCTTCACCTCGAACAGTCGGCGGCGCAGTTCGGAGGCCGCTTCCTGAGCACGCTCGGGATGGGCCTTGAGGTCCACGTAGGTCTGGATCGCGCTCACGCAGCGGATCCCGCTCCGGACATCGACACCCTCGTAGACGCCTGGGTCGTTCGGCTGCACGAGCCACACGTTCTCGCCGGAGTCGACCTTCCGGATTCCCAGGCCATCGAAGGGCTGCAGGTCGAACCGATCCACGTAGAACGTGGCCGTACGGAACGCGGCAAACGATGCCCAAAGCCACGCCGCGGACAGCCCGGTCACGGCGTGGCCGATGCGCGCGGCCTCAAGTGCGTGGGCGATCGCCTGCGTCGCCGCCTCGCCGCTCCGGGCCACGACATGTACGCGGTGAAGCTGATGCTTCTCGAAGTCGTACGCGTCGCGCCACGCATCGAGCAGAAGGCCCGCATCCCGCGGTCTTACGGCCCCAGTGTTATCACGCACGATCATTTCGTCGGCCTCGAGGGCGCGCACCACTCGGCTGACGAAGCCTTCCGTCAGCTGAGTTTGCCGAGCGATCTCGCGCTGCGTAAACGCTTCGGTCCGATGCAGCAGGAGGAAGCGGGTCACGCGCGCGCTCCTGGGCGCGAACACGCTCTTGGGCCGGCCGCGGCGGACGAAGCGGTTCGGCATCCCCCGGACGATGATGCGTAGCGGAGGCGCCACGATGTACGCATTCCCAGACAGGTCCATCCAGCTGACCTTTGCCTCGTGGCACAGCTTCTGGCCTGCCTCGCCCATATACGGCACCACCAGGACCGGCGTCGCCTCCGTGACTCGTGATCGCACTTGCAGGAGGTGACCGATCGCCCGTGTCACCGTGGACACTTCACTGTTGCTCTTCAACTCGAAGACGAACCAGTGGTCACCCGCCCACAGCGCAAGGTCAAGCACGAGTCCATCCGCGTGATGGGTCCTGGGCTTCCCCTCGCGCACCGGCAGGTCGGTGATGGCCTGGAACGTTACGGGGATTTCGGCGAGCATGGCGGCTTCGTTCATGCTTTCGAGAATACCCCAGCTTTACCAGGCGCGCAAGCTGGTTAATTTACGTAAGTCGCCGTTTCCACCATGCCCCGCCCGCGCGTGGCCGGTTTCTATCACGATAATGCCTGTTCTCGACCAGGGCCCGGAGAGCGTACCTACAAAAGCCGGACGAGCTCCGAGAGCCGAGAGACGACGAGATCCGCCTGGGGAGCCGTTCGCCCCCACCGACGAACCAGACACGAACGCATCCCCAGGGCTCTCGCCCCTTCCACGTCCGTGTCCGGTCGATCCCCCACGTAGAGGGCCTGGTTCGGCTCGATTTTGAGCGTTGTCAGGGCTCGTTGAAACAGGGTTGGCTGGGGCTTGAGCGCCTCGACCTCATCTCCCGACAGGAGAACGTCCCACCCGAACTCTCCCAGCCCCATCCCCGCGAGCTTGGCCTGGGTGGGATAATCAGAGAGAACGCCCAGCTTGTAGCCCGAGTCCTTGAGGCTCCGAAGCGTCGAGGGCAGGCTCGGCTCACAATAGGCGGCCAGCCCCTCGTATCGGTTCTCGTAGATCAACGGCCGGACAACCCCGTCGACCTCCTCGACCGGGACCCCCAGACGCTGCGCGGTGAGCTCGAACTGCACGTGGCGAAGACCCGGGACACAGACGGTGCCACGAAACGATTCTCGCACTTGCCGGAAGGTGCGGAGCAGCCGGAGCAGCCGGATCGGCGCCATCGGCCCCTGTCTTAAGGATTGAATGCCAAGCGCGAGGATGCGCCACAAGAAATAGACACTCGTCCGACAGAGGGTCTCGTCCAGATCGAACAGGACCGCGAGAACCGGTGGATCGAAGATCAGCCGATCGGCGGGGGCGTCAAGGGAGGTGGTCTCTGACATGGCGGATTCCGGGGAGGCAGGCTCTTCCTCCCAACGGCCCTACCATCTCACATATTCGCCGGAAAAAGAAAACTATTTTCTGGCGGCCTGGCGACCTGCCCTTTCGAGCAGGCCCATGGCTTTGCGTCCTACCCTCGCGAGTAGTTTGCCGTGAGCAGAAAATAGTGAACTATGACAGAGTGAGAAGGCTAGATGGAAAGAATCACAAAGACCCTTCATACTAAGTGTAAGAACCGTATCGATCACTGTCTAGCCCCCAATCTCCGGCCCCAATGCCCGGTTGCAGACGCGGGCCGCCGATTCGCGGGTACTATCTCAAGCCCCCCATCTGACCCAAATCCTTCACCTCATTCTGGCAAACCCAGTGATCATGAGCATTTCGAGGACATACACTTTCACTTCCCTGGACCCCAGATGTGCCCCGGATGCAAGAAAGAACGAAGTCGCCGCGAC
>Ga0074195_1002299_pt1 | contig 22052 bp, 19 predicted proteins | sample EPASupsiteHSE623_FD_64525 | JGI IMG/M metagenome (GOLD analysis project Ga0074195, IMG submission 64525) | Bioremediated contaminated groundwater from EPA Superfund site, New Mexico - Sample HSE6-23 | ecosystem: Environmental > Aquatic > Deep subsurface > Groundwater > Contaminated ...
GTGGAGGGGGGGGGGGGGAGGAGGGGGGGGGGGGGGGGGAATCCATTTGGGGGAAATGGCCATCATCGAGCAGCGCCCGACGGCCGAAGACGGCGAGATCGTCGCCGCCCTGATCGAGGATTCGGCTACTCTCAAGCGCTTTTTCAAGGAAAACAACAGGATACGTCTCCAGGCCGAGAATCCGGATTACGCCCCCATCTATACCCAGGACGTCCGTATCCTCGGAAAGCTCAAGGCCATAATCCGGAGTTATTGAATCGTCATGCCGCCCCAAGCCCCCTCATCCACCTATATCCTCGCCGGTCCCGAAACGGGAAAAAGGGAAACCTTCGTGCGGGAACTCATCGCCTCCCTCACCGCGAAGGATGGGGCGCCTCCCGAGTACAGCAGATTCTACGCGGGCGAACTGACGGCCGAACAGTTGGTGGGCATCCTGCAGAACGCTTCGCTTTTCTCCTCGAGGCGGGTCGTCGAATACCGGGGAGCGGAAGCCTTGACGGGGAAGGCGGCGCTCTCAGCCCTCGAAACCTATATGAAGAACCCGGCCGACGACGCTGTCCTCATTCTCGTCACCGAGGGCTATTCCCTGCCCAAGACCATAGAGGCGGCGGCGGGAGCGGCGAACAAGAAAACCTTCTGGGAACTCCGCGACTCCGAAAAACCCTCGTGGATACGGGAAAGGCTTGGGCGCGACAGGCTTTCCGCCGAGGATGGGGCGATCGAGGCCTTCCTCGAGCTCGTGGAGAACGAGACCTCGGCCCTCGAATCGGCGTGCATGGTCTTGGCGGCCTGTTTCCCTTCGGGGACGAGGCTGCGCGCCGAGGACGTGGAAGCCGCCCTCTCGAAATCCCGGCAGGAAGACGCCTTCAGCCTTTTCGATAGGATGTCGGGCGGCGATCTCTCCTCGGCCCTCGAGGTTCTCGACACCCTCCTCGCCGACCGGCAGAGCGAGCCTTCGCAGATAATCGCCGCTCTCGTGTGGAGCTTCCGCAAGGTGGAGCGGCTTCAGCTGGGCAGCGCCTCGGGGCTGAGCCAGGATGAACTCTTCAGGCGGGAAAAGATCTCAAGCAAAACCGGCCAGAAAAAGTTCAAAACCGCTATGCAGCGCTATACGGCGGAAGAGTGTGCCCGGATCATCCAGGCGGCTTCCGAAACCGAAGCCGCCCTGCGCGGCGGTTTCCCCGCCTCCTTCTCCCGCCCCTTTCTCCACCTTTTCCTCCGCTCCGCTATGCTGCAAAAGGGACGCGGCCTCATCTTGTCGGGATGGAAGGAACAAGAGTACTATCTGTCCGATTGAACCAAAAGGATTCATGATGTCGAACACACTGAAAAAGATCGAACTGTCGAACCGTGTCGTCACCCTCGTGGGGACCGCCCATATCTCCCATGAAAGCGTCGCCGAAGTCTCGGCCATCATCGCCCAGGAGCTGCCGGGGCGGGTCTGCGTCGAGATCGACCAAAACCGCTATCAGTCCATGACCCAGGGTTCGCGCTGGGAAAATCTCGACATCGGAAAGGTGTTGAAGGAAGGGAAAGGCTTCTTCCTCATGGCGAACCTCGCGCTTTCCGGCTTCCAAAAACGCATGGGGGCGGGCATTGGCGCCAAGCCCGGCGAGGAAATGCTGGCCGCGGTAAAGGCGGCCGAGGAAGCCGGCATCCCCTGGTCCTGCTGCGACAGGGATCTGCAGGTTACCCTCAAGCGCGCCTGGGCACGATCCAATTTCTGGAACAAGTCCAAGCTCCTCGCCAGCCTCATTAGTTCTGCCTTTTCAAACGAAAAGCTCAGCGAAAGTGAAATCGAGCAGTTGAAGGACAAAAACGAACTCGAGCAGATGATGAACGAACTCGCCGATTACCTGCCTTCGGTCAAGGAAGTGCTCATCGACGAGAGGGACCGCTATCTCGCCTCGAAGATTTTCGAGGCGAAGGAAGCCTCCATCGTGGCCGTGGTGGGAGCGGGCCACATGGCGGGCATCGAACAATGGCTCAAGAAGCTGGAGGAGGGAAATGTCTCTTCCGATGTGACCGAAATCGATTTGGTGCCTCCCCCCTCGAAACTCGCCAAGGCGGCGGGCTGGCTCGTTCCCCTCCTCATCCTGGCCCTCATTGGCATCGGTTTTTTTCGTTCGGGCAGCCAGGCTAGCTTGGGCCTGATTCTCAATTGGATTCTCCTCAATGGATCCCTGGCCGCCATCGGCTCAGCCCTCTGCCTGGCGCATCCCGTCACGATCGCCGTCTCCTTCCTCCTCGCTCCGGTGGCGACCCTCAACCCCCTCGTGGGCATAGGACTTTTCGCCGGGGTCGTCGAGGCGTATTTAAGGAAGCCGACGGTGCAGGATTTCGAGAGGCTTTCCGACGATGTCACGAGCTTGAAAGGCTTTTATCGGAATAGGGTGACCCACATTCTTCTCGTGTTTTTTCTCTCGAGCATCGGAGGGATGATCGGCAATTTCATCGCCCTGCCCCTCCTCGCCTCGGGCGCCATCCGCTGAGGGCGCGCTTTTCAAGCGGCGCCTGAGGAGCATGCGAGCGCCCCGTAGCGCGCTCGCATGCTCCTCGCGGGCGACTCAGCGCTCCTGGGCTTTTTCCACCATCTCGAAAATCGCGGGCATAAGTTGCTTCTTTCTCGAAAGGATGTCTTTCAGCATGTAGATGCCCTTTTGCGGTGAGGGGAAATTGACATAGCTGTAGAGATCGTTGTCGGCCGCTATGAAGAGTATGCTTTCCAGCTTCGTGATATCGGTGGCCATGAGGGCGGCCAGATAGCAGCCCGTCTCCATGCGCAGCTTCGAGAGTCCATCCAGGACTTCCCCGCTGCGGTCCATGATTTCCGCCGTGCTGGTGAGCTCGATCTGGCTTACCGATAATTTTTTCCCCGAAGACTCATATTCCTTCCTGTCCACTCTCACCATTTTGTCCGCGGGGAGCCGCGCGGCTTCCGAGGCCGAGGTCATGATGTCCCCCCCAATCTCATCGATGCTGAGATCGGTTATCGAGGCCAGATATTCGGCCATTTCCCTGTCGACCTCGGTGGCGGTAGCCGATTTCAGCACAAGGGTATCCGAGAGAATGCCGCAGAGAAGGATCGACGCGAGCGGCCGCGTGAGGGGCGTCCGGGTTTCCCTGAACATGGAGGCCACGATGGTGCTGGTCGATCCGACTACCTTGTTGATGAAGGTGATGGGATAGGGTGTCGAAAACGAGCCCAGGCGGTGGTGGTCGATCACTTCCAGGATGCGGTAGTGGTCGATGCCCTCGACGGCCTGGGAGAATTCGTTGTGGTCGACCATGATGACTTCGATGTTCGCTTCCTTGATCAGATCGCCCTCGGTAAAGAGGCCCATCACCTTCCCTTCATCGTCCACGACCGGCACCGACCGGCTCGGCGACTTCGCGATAGCCTGCTTCGCGGTCTTGATCCAGTCCCGGCGATGCAGCGGCACGATCCCCTCGTCGGCCACCGTAATGACCGGCGCCGAGTATAAAACCAGGAGGGAGGTCGAGGAGGTATCGTAGGGAGAGGTGAGAATGGAAACACCTTTTTGCTCCGCGAGATCCTTCAGTTCCTTGCTCGGCAAAATCCCATTCGTGATTATGACGACTTTCGCCCCCGCCTCGACAGCGATGCGTTGGGCGTCCTCACGGTCGCCCACGAGGACGATCTTGTTGTCCGCCGGCTCTGCGTGGATATAATCCGCGAATTTCTCGGTGCTCAGCGCCGCGACCACCATCCTCGCGTTGAAAACCGTGTCCCTGTCGAAGACGACGAGGGGCTGGGCCTTGATCGTCTCTATCAGATGGTGGAGGGAGGTGGGGACGACGGCTTTGCGCCGCGGGTTGATCTTGGTGAGGATGTTCTGCGCGAAGGCGCTGTAATGCAACATCGCTCGATACCTTCCAGCCGCGTCGACGATGGGCAGCACCTGGCGATTGGAGTGTTCCATAACCGATAGGGCTTCCCAGAGGGGCATCATCTCATGGACGCAGACGGGGGCTTCCCCCAGGTAATATTCGACCTTGGGAACGAGGTCGGGGAGGAATTCCGGAAGCGCCACGCCGAAGCGGTGGAAGATGTATTCGGTCTGGGGATTGACCGCGCCGGCCCTCGCCGCCACGGCTTCGGGGAAGCCGAGAGCGCGTTTGAGGGCGGCGTAGGCCGCCGCCGCTACCACTGAATCGGTGTCGGGATTTTTATGTCCGATGACGTAGGTTATTTTTTCCATAAGCCGCTCCAGTATAGGGGCTGGCTCTCGTCACGGCAAGCCGAAAACGACCATGGAATGGGGCGGAACGACGGCCGGCCTCGAATCACCCGCTGGCGATTCCTCCTCCAGCGCCTGACTGCGCCTGGAAAGGTTGATGATCCCGTGGATCTGTCCGTCCCTCGAAAAGAAGCGGTAGAGGTCGGGATCAGAGAGGGAATAGCGTTCAACGCCGAAATCGCGGGATCCCAGCTTTTCGAAGAGCGCGAGCAGCTCGCCGGTGAATTCCAGCTCCGCTTGGCCGAATTTCGAGGGGTCATCCGAAACGAGGATCTGCGAGGCGAACATCCGCGCCGAAAGGCCGATGAGGAATTTCTCGCTGTCGACCAGGGAGGTGTTCCGTCCGCGGCAGAATACCACGTCGGGGTCGTTGAGGAGGAGGGTGCCGTCGAGGAGGGAGCGGGCAAAGGTATGGCCGAGGTTGACTTTGGCCGAAGGCCTGCCCTGGTGACCGATGAGCCTGAGGATGGGCCAATCCCAGTGCTCCCTCGTGTCGGCACCGACGCGCATCAGCGGCATGAAGGGCGCTGCGCATTCGAAAGGGGCGCCGCAGGCGAGCCAGGCCACTGGTTTTCCGTCCTTGGCGAATTTCGTTGAGGTGATGCGCCGCAGCACGTCCTCGTAGCGCTCCCAGTAGCCGCTACTCTCCCCGGCCCGGCCGGCTTCGGGCGATGATCCGCGGAGCATGCCCGCGTAGAGGAAATCGAGTTTGAGATAGCGGAAGCCCCAGACGTTGATGATCGTGTCGAAGAGGCCCAGGAGGTAGTCGACGACCTCGGGCTTGGAGATATCAAGGCAGAAGACGTCGCCACCCCAGCCCGGGTTCCACGCGGCGCGCACCGGCCGGCCGCGCGCGTCCCTCAGGAGCCAATCGGCGTGTTCGCGGGCGGTGAGGCTGTCGGGCAGGAGGAGGAAGGGCGCTATCCAGAGGCCGGGGATCAGGCCCTTGGCCTCGACGCGCGCGGCGAGGCAGGCGACCCCGTTCGGGAATTTCTCGCGATCGGGAGCCCAATCCCCAACGCGGGTTTCCCAGCCATCATCGATCTGGAAGACGACGGGTTTCCCCTTTTCCAGAAACAGGGCGTTCACGAGATTGTCGTTTGAGCCGAGGGCTTCCAGGTCGCGCTGAATCACGTTTTCGTTGATGTCGAGGTAATGGTCGTACCAGGTTTCGAAGCCGCCGATCGGTTCGCGTCGGGAGGGGTCGGCGCCGAGGAAACGCAAGGCGGCGAAACGATCGGCGGCCCCGAAGAGCCCCGCCAGCCTGTCCTTGAGCGCGAAATAATCCGCTCCAAAAAGGATCGCGACGCGCGCCACGATTTCCCCGGCGCGGAAGGAACCGCCCTCGGCGCTCACGGCGACGCGGATTTTTTCGCGCCCGACAAAGAAGGTGACGGGCGGGAGGGCGCGGGAGTCGCCGAGGGCGCGGACGCTATCGCCGCCGCTGCCATTGCGCGACACCAAGGCGAGCCTCGCCCGGCCCGCTCTCAGGACGACGAAAAAATGCGAGATGATATCGGGCCGGCCGAGTCCAGGAAAGCGACGGCCCCTCTTCGCGAGCGCGCGAACCTCTTCCTCGGCCGGATGATCGACATAGAGATTGAGCGCTCGCTTCAGCGCCGCCCTCCGCGGCCTTTCGGTCCGCCGCAGCTCGCCCGCGAAGGACCAGGACTGCCAGCCATTGGCGAGCACGAGCCTCGTCCGCGGATCGGAAAAATCCTTGACTGCGGCCGCCGGAATCGAGGCTGCCGGAGTCGAGGCCGCCGTAGCCGCGCCCGCCGGGATCGCGCCCGCCGGAGTCATGCCCGCGGCTCGGCAGAAATCCGCGATGGGAATGCTGGCGATAACGCGTATCGGCGATGTCTCGACGAAATCGACGCTCGCGCGCAGCGCGAGAAAGGCGATGCCCGATGCGTCGCGTTCATAGGAAGCGACAAATTCCGCGGAATCCATGGTTTGAAAACCTCTCTATCCAAGGCGCGCCGGCACTTCATCAATCCGGCTTCATTGGGGTATAGTAGCATTCTCTGCAGTATCGAGGAATCACGGAATGATCAGACTCTACGCTTTCCTGGGCAATTACGGAAAAGAATACGCCGCCAACCGGCACAACGTCGCCTGGCAGTTTCTCTCCTCACTCTCTCTATATGGCAGCCTTTCTTGGGAACGGAAGTTCAAGGGACGAGTGGCTTCCAAGGAAATCGCCGGCGAACGGATCTGGTTCCTGATGCCCGAAACCTATATGAACAATTCAGGCGAGAGCATCGCTGACCTTATGCGCTTCTATCGATTGGAGGCGGGCGAAGTCCTCGCCGTCCACGATGAGCTCGAGATGGCCTTCGGGGCTTTCGGCTTCAAATTTTCCGGCGGCTTGGGCGGGCATAATGGCCTGCGTTCCATGGAAAAACATCTGGGCACGCGCGATTTCGCCCGCCTGCGCTTTGGAATCGGCAGGCCCAACCATGACGACATCGCCGGCTACGTGCTCTCCGATTTCAGCAAGGACGAAAAAGAATTCCTCGCCACGGCTGTCTTCCCCCGGGCTGGAAAAGCGCTCGACGAATGCCTGAATTCGGGTTTCGAGGGCATGGCCGAGCGCTGCAAGAAAATAATCTGCGACTGACCGACAAGGAGTCACGATCGATGAAGCCTCACACAAAACTGCAACCTGCCGCTATGCTCTCAACCATGATTGGTTTCCTGGCTTTCTTCGCTTCCGCCGGAGGTTTATGGCTGAAAGGTCTCTACCGCGACAACCTTTTCGTCACTTCCGTATGGAGAGGCAACGATATAATCACCCTTTGCCTGGCTCTGCCTTTGTTGCTTATTTCAATGCGCCTCGTTTTTAGGGGTTCCAGCCGGGCACGTCTCGTATGGATGGGCGTTTTGGACTACATGCTGTACAATTACGCGTTCTACCTTTTCGGAGCCCGATTCAACGCCTTTTTCCTCGTTTATGTGGCGATCACCGGCCTTTCCCTCTTCGCCCTAATTTTCGGCCTTCTCGATCTAGACGCGGCCGGCATCGTGCCACTGGCGAAACCGAGAATGCCTATAAAAATCATCGCGGGCTATATGGTCTTCGTAGCCGCGGGCCTGTCCTTCATCTATATCGCCCAATCAGTGGCATTTATCATCAATGGCACTTTGCCAGCCATCGTGACAAAATCTGGACACCCCACCAGCATCGTCTTCGCCCTGGATCTTATACTCCTCGTGCCTGTGCTCGCACTGGCGGCGCTCTGGCTTCTGCGCAGAAAACCATGGGGTTATGCTCTCACGGGAATATCCATGGTGAAGTGCCCGCTCTACACCCTAGTGCTGACAGCCGGTTCGCTCAGCGCCGCCGAGGCAGGCGTGGAAGGGGCGGTGACAGAAATCCCGCTTTGGATTGGATTGACTATGGCAGGGCTTATCGCCTCACTGTTTTTCTACGGATCGATCGGACCTAAACCGTTAAAAGACTGATCGTCTGAAGCCTGAGTATAGGAGACTATCATGAAGCTATCGTGGATTGTGGTCATCTTCGCCGCCCTGATCGCCATGGCATGGGCCGGACTTCTTGTGAAGCCCGAGGGATTCGAGCAACGTTTTGTTTCGGACAAGAATACAAAGACTATTCCGGTTCCAACAGGCCTGCCTTTTCCCGTGGAACGATTTTTCCACGCTTATTTCGGCGAGACCATGCCCGAGACGAAAACAGTGGTTTTCACGGGCCGCGGCAAGATACGGCCCTTCGGCATCTGGCTTCCCGCCCGTTTCGTCTTCGTCCATAAGGCCGGCCAAGGCTATCGCCACTACATAGAAGCGACTTGGTTCGGCTTGCCCTTTCTGAAAGTAAACGAGGGCATCGTGGATGGGGCCAGCTTTTTCGAGAGCCCCATGGGGAATACCAAGAACGATCCCAACACGAACCAGGGAGCCAACCTCGCGCTCTGGGCCGAGGCGGGCTGGTTCCCCTCGATCCTGGCGACCGACGCCCGTCTCCGATGGCAGGCGGTCGACAACCTCACCGCCCTTCTCTTCGTGCCCTATGGCGACATAACCGAGAATTTCGTCGTTCGCTTCAATCCCGAAAGCGGTTTGATCGACACGATGGAGGCTATGCGTTTCCGCGAGTCGGGCGAAGGGAAGCCGAAGATACTCTGGATTACGCGCAACGAGGCCTTCGAGGGGAAGCGGAAGGAAACCATCCTCGCGAGCGGCTCGGCGACCTGGCTGGACCAGGGCAAGCCCTGGGCGTACTTCAACCTCGAGACGGCAGCCTACAATGTCGATATCGAAGCCTATATCAGGGCGCGCGGAGAGTAAGCTTTGTTCAGAAAATGAGGGAATCGAGCCTTTTGTCGTCGTGCTTCCAGGAGGAATCCACCCGCACCTGAAGCCTGAGCCTCACAGGGTAATCGAAGATTTCAGCCAGGTCGGCTTCGGCTTCCTCGCGGATCTGCTTTATCATGGAACCTGCCTTGCCGATGACGATGCCCTTCTGGCTCTCCCGCTCCACGACGATGTCGTAGTTGACCTCGAGGCCACCCTCTTCCAGCTTGCGCGAATCCGTGAAATCGACGAACACGGCATGGGGCAGCTCCTCCCTCGTGTGGAGGATGATCTTTTCCCTGATGATTTCGGCGATGCGGAACACAGGTTCCTGATCGGTGTAATATTCCTCGGGATACCAGGCGGGCCCATCCTCCGCCTTGTCGAGAAGGTAATCGACAAGCTCGTCGAGGCCCAGCTTTTCCTTCGCGGATATCCTCAAGGCCGGGACGCCCGGCAGGTGCTCGGCCACGAAGGCGATGGCCCTTTCGGGAACGGCCTCGGCGTGGTCCACCTTATTCACGATGGCGATAAGCGGCATGTTCGCGCTCCCCTTGGCCGCGGCCAGCGCTTTTACGAGGGCTTCTTCCTCCGGTCCAGGTTCGCGCGTCGCGTCGATCAGATAGACCACGATATCGGCGTCCCCCAGGGCGCGGAGCACGAGATCCTTGAGGCGGAGATTGAGCTTTTTATCCGAAATGTGGAAGCCGGGCGTATCGAGGAAGACGAGCTGCCCCGCGGGTTTGTTCACGATGCCGCGCACGGTGTTCCTCGTCGTCTGCGGCACTGGCGAGACGATGGACACCTTGGCGCCGCACAAGGCGTTCAGCAAGGTGGATTTCCCCGACGAGGGGCGGCCGACGATGGCGACAAAGGCTGACTTGGGCATGTTTTCTCCTGAATCTGTCCTATTCTCTCTTCAATAATACTCGCGCGGCGGTTCTTCGCCCATCCAGAGCCTGTATTGGCCGGCTGCCTGGTAGCGCAGCATTTTGTAGCCGTTGATGATCTTGCAGCCCGAGGCTTCGGCCCTTCCGAGGAAGGCTGTCTTGGCTGGCCGGTAGATGAGGTCGAAGACCCTCTCATGGCCATCGAATTCGTAGAAATCGAGTGGATCGCCCTGGATTTCCCCGCCCATGCCAACGCTCGTCGCCTGGACGATGAAGTCGGAATAGTGGGTGACGACATCGATCGCCCTGTCGTCCAGGGGACCCCAGGTGAAACCGTATTTCCTCGCCAGCGTGCGCGCCGTTGAAAGCGTCCGATTGAGAATCACGCATTCCGCGCCCTTGCGGTGGAGCGAGAGGGCGACCGACTTGGCCGCGCCTCCGGCGCCGATGAGGGTCACTTTCATTCCCTTGAAATCTTCCCTGCCCAGGAATTCGAGAGCGCTCCGTTCGAAGCCATCGGCGTCGGTATTGTATCCAGCCCAGCCGCCATCCCTCGCGACGAGGGTATTGCAGGCGCCAATGCGCTTCACGTCAGTGGAAACAAAGGAAAGGTAAGGCAGAACGTCTTCCTTGAGAGGAACCGTGATGGCCGCGCCTTTGGCGTCGAGCAGCTTCATGTTCGCGAGGGCCGATTCGATCGATTCCGAAGGAAGGGGAACGATGAGCGCGTCTTTTCCCATATTCCTGAACGCCGTGTTGTGGATTGAGGGCGAGAGCGAGTTCAGGATGCTTTTGCTGCCGAGAAGGGCGTAGAGCGAGGAGTGAGGACCGGTTTCCTTGCCCCGATAGGTCGAAATGAAGGAATCGGGCGTGGTTTGCCCCGGGGCCGCCAGCGGCATCCCGGGCGAATCGAAGCTGGTATAGCAGAACAGGGAACCCATCCGCCGGGCGAGAACCCGGGAGGGGAAACCATAGGTGCCCATGCCTATAACCAGGCGGTCGCGATCGGGAAGCTTCGCCGCCCAGCCAATGAGCCTGCTTAGATCCGAAGCGTTCTGGGGCGTCACGGCGAGCTTGGGAATTTCATCCTCTTCCTGGATAAGAGGCTCCCAGGCGGCATCGAGATCCTCGGGCATACCCTCGATAAAATGACGGGAACGGATGATCCGCGTGCCGAAGGTCCGGCACGCTTCCTCGATCGCCGGCATATGGAAATCGCTTTCCAGGTCGGCATAGGCGAAATTGGCGTTCGCGTCGGAACTCGCGTAGGACAAAGCCTTGGCTATCATGACAAGGCGCACGCCCTCGCCGTCCTCGAAGCGGCCGCCGTCGGAGCGCCGGCGCACGGTCAGGACGCAAGGCAAGCCCGCCTTCGCGGGAAAGGAGCGGATGAGGAATTTTTCGGAAGGGTCTAGACAATCGGCCCTCAGCTCCACCATATCTATCTTATCGCGCTGGGTTTCCAGCGCGGCGAGATTCGCGGCTATCGTGGTGCCCGTGAGACAGAGACATACCGGGAAAGAATCGAACGACATCCCAAGCTTCCTCCGATGTGGTATAGACCGGATTTTTGCTATTCCCGGCCGGCTTCGCTGATGCGCTCTTCCATTCTACCCCATAGAGGCTAGTGCCGGCTATGGCCGAAATCAGCCGACCTTAGCCCAAAAAATCCGATTTCCAGGGCTATCTGCTTGTCCTGATTGTAACTTTGTTGCACAATAGAGTCCACTTCGAGTCACGGTTTAAGGAGAAACCTTGTGCCCATTGAACCAGCGCCAAATAAAATCCCCGAGGAAGCCCTGAACGCATTCCTCGACGGTATCCTCGCCGAACTCAGCTCGCCGTCCGACCCCGCCATGCTCACCAAGGTGCGGTCGATTTTCAGGAAACGCATTCCCCTTCACATGCGGTCCTACGCGGCGGCGCTTCTCATTTTGCGGGCGGCCGGCATTACCCGGAACCAGCCTCAAAAGCCCGTGGCCCCACCCGCTAAAGCCATCAAAGATCCCTCGCCGATAAAGCCTTCGCGTCCAACGGCTCCCGCCGTTTCTACGGCGGGTCCCGGCGAGCGAAAACCCGCCCAGCCGAAATCGAGCGAAGGCATGGTGCCTCTCTTTGTCTCGATGGGAAAGCGCCAGCGGCTTCGTCCCCAGGAACTGAGAACCCTCATTAGCGAAAAGGCGGAAATCCCCAGCGAAAATCTCGGCAGAGTGCATCTCTTCGACAACTACTCCTTTATCGATGTTCCCGAAATCCATGCCGAAAAAATCATCCAGGCATCGGACGGGGCGGCGTTTAAAGGCCGGACGATCGAGATCAAGCCAGCCAAGAAACGCTCCGACCAGCCCCAGGAAAAGGAACCGAACGAGTGAGATCGCGCGTCGAGCGCCTGCGCGTAGGACCCATTGGCGAAAATGTCTACGCTGTCCAGACGGGGGGAATCGGCTTTCTTGTCGACCCGGGAGACGATGCCGATTCCATCCTCGATTTTCTTTCCGAAAAAGAGATTGCCGTTTCCCTCATCGTTCTCACCCACGGCCACCTTGACCACACCGCGGCCCTACCCTCGCTAATAGAAAAATGGAAGGGCAAGCTTCCCGACATCGCGGTGCATTCGCTCGATGCCCGCTATCTGGGCGCGGCCGGCGAGGAAACCAACAGACTCCTTTTCGAGGCTATTAAAGCGCCCAGCTTTTTCTCCAATTTCTGGAAGAATCTTCCGGAACCGACCATGCTTCTCGCCGAAGGCGACATCCTGCCAGGCACCGGCTACATGGTGCTCCATACGCCAGGCCACAGCGCCGGATCGATTTGTCTCTACGACCGCGAGTCCTCCATCCTCATTTCAGGCGACACCCTTTTCAGGGACGGCGTCGGCCGCGCCGATGGGCCTGACGCCGATCCGGACGCGCTTCAATCCAGCCTCTCCCGACTTTCGCGGCTCCCCCCCGAAACCATCGTGTATCCAGGGCACGGGCCGCGAACGACTATCGAACGAGAACTTTCGTTCTAGCGTAGTATATTTTAGAGGGATACATCATGAGAAACCTGCTTATATCCGCCTTCGCGATGCTCGTTTTTACGGCCTGCGCCCCCGCGGCCCAAAGCGAAATCGCCCGCACCGATTTCGTCCTCGGAACGGTTTGCAGTATCCGGCTTATCAATGGCGGGACCACGAAGACCACCGATGAGATTTTCCAGCGGTTGAGGCAAATCGAAGACAGGATGAGCGCGAACAAGGATGGCACGGAGATCGCGGCCGTAAACGCCGCAGCGGGCAAAGAAGCCGTCCATGTTTCGGAGGATACGTTCTTTGTCATTTCGAAGGCCTTGGCGTACGCCAAATTGACGAACGGCGCTTTCGACCCCACGGTCGGCCCTCTCGTTAAACTATGGAATATTGGCACCGACTATGCGCGGGTGCCCCAAAAGAGCGAAATCGCCTCGGCTCTGAAACTGATCGATTACCGGAACGTGGAGCTCGATCCTAAAAACCAAACCGTCAGGCTTCTCCTTCCCGGCATGAAATTGGACCTGGGCGCTATCGCCAAGGGCTATTCCGCCGATGAAGTGGCCAAAATCCTGGAAAAGCACAAGGTAAAAGCGGCGGTGGTGGATCTCGGGGGCAACGTCCTCGTGTATGGAAAGAAGAAGGATGGCTCGCAATGGCGCGTCGGCGTGCAAGATCCCCGGTCCGAACGCGGTGAATATATCGGCCTTGTAACGGGGGGCACGATGACCGTGGTCACTTCAGGTGTCTATGAACGGTTCTTCATCCAGGACGGCAAGCGCTACCACCACATCCTGGATACAAAGACTGGGTATCCTGTGGACAACGGCCTGATATCCGTTTCGATTATCACCGAGAGCAGCATCGATGCCGACGCTCTCTCTACCTCGCTCTTCGCCCTGGGCCTGGAGAAGGGCATGAAGCTGGTGGAAAGCCTGCCCGATGTCCACGCGATCTTCATCGACGCGAATAGCAAAGTGTACTTGAGCCCCGGCACTAACAAGATGTTCACGATGACGAATTCAGCCTACACCTTGAGCGATTGACGGCGGGGAATGCCGGCGAGATCTCAGTTCCCCCCGGCGCCCTCCGCCGTCTTCCCCGCCTCGCTTCTTTCCAAGGAGAGAAGCTTCAGCTTGATGAAGCACCAGGGCGCGCCATACGCCACCCATATCCCGATGAGGCTATAGCGTAGAAAGTTGATCAAGGCTTGTTGCGAAGCCATGGTGTCGCCTAAAAGCGCCTTGGGCCCGAGGTAGAGTATGAGCGTGCCCGCCAAGCCGAGCACATAGCGGAGCCCGCGCTTCGCGAAATCGCCGCCTGCGTCGAAGCGGAGATTTCCGCTGGCCAGGGCGAAACCGACTCCGCTTCCGAAAAACACGCCCGAAAGCCTCGTATCATCACGCATGAGCAAATTCATGCCCAGCGCGACAATGGCGACGGCGATGATCCGCGGCCGCAGGTCCCATTTCGCCATCAGCGCCTCGATTTTCCCGCCGAATCCATAGAAAAGCCCAAGGACAAGCCCGCCGAGCAGCCAACCGCCGAGCACGTCGGTGGGAAAATGCACGCCCAGATAAAGACGGGAAAAGCCGACAAGCAGGGGAATCGCGACAAAGGCGACGATTCGCCATGGACCGCGCACAATCGTGAGCATCATGCCCCAGAAGGTCACGCTTGTCTGGGAGTGCCCCGAAGGGAATCCAGGCGTCGGTTCGCGCGCCAGCCCTACGGAAGGGTCGAAATCATAGGGTCGCGGTTGCGTGAACAGCATCTTGACCCAGAGATTGAGAAACGCTGAAAACAGGATGACGACGCCGAGACGGGCACCCTTTCGCCTGTCCACGCACCAATAGATCAGCGGCAAGGCGGCGAGCGCGAAAATCTCGGTGCCGAAAAAGGTGATCACTTTCATCAGCACGAGCATGCCTGGCCCCAAAAGCTCCTGGATGCTCCGGATGAGCGTCAAACCCCACGAAAATATAGAATTCACCGCTGTCTTCTCCTATCGGCTACAGGTTGAGCGCGCATACTGTCTCTGCATCGTATCCTAACCGCGGCCGGGACCTCCCGCAAGTTGCGGGCGGCCTTTCGAGGGCGACTTTCGAGTGCGAAAGCTCGCTCCGTCGCCCTTTGCCAGTCGCGAAAAGCTACCAGTATTGACTAGCCCGGCTGGATATAGTACAAGAATGATACTTTCGCCGGCATGGTGAAATGGCATACACGGTAGACTCAAAATCTGCTGCTCGCGAGGGCGTGTGGGTTCAAGTCCCACTGCCGGCAATTTATTTCGGATATTTCGGCAATGAAAAGGGCTGCCCTCGGGCAGCCCTTTTCATTTGAAGCCTCCTTCCCTCTCCTTCGCGACTTAAAAATGAAGCAGGAAGGTTATGCCCCAGAAAAACTTGTTGCCGGCAGGGAAATAGGTTGTGTAGAGGGGATCATCCACGGGGAATTTATAGCCGGCGCGCAGGCCAAGATAAGCGAAATCGAAGATATCGAGCGCGGCGCCGATGCCGGCCGAGAATATAAGCCCATTTTTGTCCGCTATCGAGGGAGCCGCGTAGAGACCATCGAAATAGCCGGCATCGCCGAATAGGTAAGCCATCGGCCTGAGACCGGCGACCCCAAAGAGGGCTGGCCCCACGAGGCGCAGATCGAAGCTAGCTTCCACTTTAGCTGTGGCTTCATAGCCCCAAGGCTGATAGCCGCGGATCGAATCGCCCAGGCCGTCTCGAAGCAAACGGCCCCCAAAGCTGGTCAGGACATAGAGGGGGATTTCCGATCCGCCCGCGTAATCGCCCGCCAGGTACCCAGCGGCATAGACCGAAACGGCATCGAGATCGCTCTTCCCCGAGGAAAAGATTGGCAGATAGCCTTCCAGGCTGGCCGATGCCCTATAGAAATCGGTCCCGCCGGAAAGCGCGAGGAAGGGCGGAGCGTATTCGAAGGAAAGCTCGCCGGCAAAGCCGCTTTTGAGCCGGCTTGGACTCATGGCAACGCTATCAACACCGACGCCTCCCAGGACGGAGAATGCCAGGAGCCCTTTCGCGTCGGGGAAGTAGGCCGTGCCCAGCGAGGGCGAATTTTTCTCGTAACGGCCTCTCGCCAGTCCAAATAACTCCACCTTGGGTCCCTTGGCTCCGGGAAGAATTCTGTAGAGTATGCCGGCATCGGTCTCGATATTCGGCCAGTTGAACCATTGGACATTGTCGAAGGAACCTGGTTTCGGAAGGGGACTGCCGTCAACCGCGTCGCGGAGGATGAGCCTATCCTCGTAGCCGCCCGCGAGCCGCAGGGTAAACAGGAGGCCATCGCCCGCGATCGGCAGACGCAGCTCGATATCGGCCCCGGTTGGAACGGGAATTCCCCCCAGAAGTGCCCCATTGAAACGAACGCCGTTGAGCGCGAATTCGAGCCCCTCGGCCCCGGCCGAAAGCGGAGCGAGCAGCATACAGCATGCCGCGATCGCGGCGGCGAAATGTCTTTTAGCCATCGGAGCCTCCCTTGTGATCCTACTTCAAAATTATCATAGCTCATTGTATATTTCAAACATGAGTACTGCGGCCGCGAAGCTAAAAGTCGACAAAATGAGCTCAAGCGCACAGAAAAAACCAAGCCAAAAGACCCAGAATCAATGCGAAGACACCACGAGCGCCAAAGACGCCGATAAAGCTTCTTCCAGGAAGATGATAAAGAGCGTCTTTCTTGCCCTGCTCGCCGGAATCTTGATCAATGTCTTCATTGGGCTCCTCGTCGATTTCCGTGAGTTGGTGAATACGATCAAGTCGGTTTCGCTCATGACCGCGACCCTACCCTTCGCGATAATCCTGATCATCTACGTGATCGATAGCCTGCGCTACCAACTAGTCTTCAAGCGATTCAATATCAATGTCTCATTCAGGGATTCGCTATACAACAATATCATAGGCTACTTTTTCTCCAACATCACCCCAGGGTCCGTGGGCGGCCAGCCGTTTCAGGTCCTCCATTTTTCGCGCCTTGGACTGGACTCGACCATCACCTCGAACGTCGTTTTCTCGCGCCTGATGGAAAGCAATATCGTCCAGCTTCTGATCGTAGCCGTCTTTTTCAACAAGGGTATCGGCATGATGTCCGCCATAGGCAAGGGCGCTTTCCTCCTGAGCGCCGGGATGCTCATCACGATTTTGATGACCGTCGTTCTTGTTCTTGGATTCCTGAACCCCCACCTGCTGGGTGTTTTTGCCCTTAAAATCGAAAAGGCTCGGCTTGGAAAACTCATCTCCAAAATAGCGAAGGATACCTGTTGGGCGGAGAAGCTGTCCGCGTGGAGCCTAGGGCTCGGCGCGGGTTTCAAGATACTGTGGAAACACAATACCTGGACGATGGCCCTCGATATCCTTATCTTCCTGGTCGATCAGCTTCTATGGGCTTTTGCCCTCTATATTCCCCTCACCGCCTTTACGGGCACGCCAGCGCCTTTCCCTGAATTTCTTCTCTCCTTCGTGCTTTGCAGCCTGATTTCGCTCTTCATCCCCACGCCGGGAGCGGCCGGAAGCGTGGAAGCATCCTTCGTCCTCGTTTTGAGCGCGCTGACAGGCAAGCCCGCCGCGACGCTGAGCGCCGTGCTGGTCTGGCGTTTTGGCGTGTTTTACCTCCATCTTTTGGTGGGAGGGCTCGTTTATTTCTTCGTGCCTACCAAGAGGGATGTCTATCTTGAAGGGAAGGACGGATTGATTAGGAGAATCAGGCCAGCCCGCGTCGATAGCAAAGCCCGCGCCTCATAATCGCAGGAGCACTCGTTCGGCTATCGCTTCGGCCGCTTCCCTGCCAAGAAGGGCCTTTATGATGGCGATAGCGAATTCCCCCGCCGTTCCAGCCCCTTTGGACGTAATGAGATTCCCATCGACGACCACGTTTTGATTGACCGGCACGCCGCCTTTTACCTGGCCTTCCGTTCCGGGGAAACCCGTGAAGCGCTTCCCCGCCAAGATGCCGCAGGCTCCGTGGAGAACGACCGCGGGCGCCGCGCAGATGGCGGCGATGATTCCGCCAGCGGCAAAGTGCCTTCGAATCAGGGCGACGACTTCCTGGCTTTCGGCGAGGTGCGCGGCGCCGGGCATGCCGCCAGGTACGATCACGGCGTCGTAGGTTGTGGCCGCCGCGATCTCCTCGAGAGCGGCATCGGCCATTATCGTTATGCCATGCGAGCCGCCGATGGTTCGCCCTCCCAGGCCAAGCACCCTCACTTCGATGCCGGCGCGACGAAGATAATCGATCGGTGTCACCGCCTCTACCTCCTCGAACCCTTCGGCGAGCAAAATGCAGGCTTTTTTCATGGAAATCTCTCCTTATCCAAAATGCGCCACCTAGGCACGCGCTTTACGCAAGACCACCCAAAAGCAGGCCCACGACATAGGCCGCGACCGCTGCGATGCCGCCGACCAAGAGCATTTCGATTCCGGAAACAAACCAGTTTTTGCCGGTTATCGACGTTTTCAGGGCCCCAAGCCCGAAAAGAGTGGCACCGGTGAGGCCGCAGGCGAGGGGGAAGCGAGCCCCGGCCAAGCTAGGTATAAAGAGAGCCAGCACATAGGCCGCGATAGGCAAAAACCCGAAGACTCCAAAAGACAGAAAGGTCGCGATGGCGCTGGCTACAGGAGATTCGTCGCTGGGCATTATGCCGAGCTCCTCCACCATCATTGTGTCCACCCAGGCTTTCTTGTCTTTCGCGATTATCTCCACCGCCTGATGAGCATCCCCCGGCGACATCCCACGCGCCACGTAGATTTCCACGAGCTCGCGTTTTTCCCCTTCGGGATAATTCTCCACCTCCCAGGCTTCCCTCGCTCTTTCGGCCGCCTCGTATTCGGATTCGCTCTTGGACGAAAGGTAGTCGCCGATCGACATCGAGAGCCCGTCGGCGATCAGGTTCGCCAGGCCCATGATGAGAACGACTCCCGCCGAAAGGGAGGCCCCCGCCACGCCGGCCACCGCGGCGAAGGTTGTAATCGTGCCATCCAGCCCGCCGTAGATAACGCTCTTGATATATTTTCCGCTTCCTGTCGTATGCTTTTCTTCGGCGCCACCGCCGGCGGAAACGCCGGCTTCTGCCTGATGAGCCTTTCTAGCGGCTTCTTTGTCTTTCTTCTTCCAGGCTGCTCTCGCCTCATCCAATCGTCTTGTCAGCATCGTTATCGCTCCTTTCTTCGCTATTCTTGCCATCCTCCATCCTGACTATATCGCCTAAAAAGCCTGTTTGGAACCATCGCTGATCGTCGTCTCGGCACGAGCGGCAAAAAAGCTTGCGGAACCGAAGAAATAAAGATAGCATATTCGCACTATCCATTAACAGAAAAAGGTGGCAATCAAATACATTTTGCCTTTGTCCCTTATTTGCTGCCTCTCATAGCCTCGACTCTTCTGAGCTTGGGCTTGTCGATGTATGGTCTTGGCCATTGGCGAATGCGGGGCGCCAGGGAATTGACGATGTGTTCGCTCTTGAGCGTTCTCTGGGCGGGAGCCAACGCGTTCGAAATGGCCGGCATCGATCTTCCCACCAAGCTTTTCTGGGCCAATCTCCAGTATTTCGCCTTCTCATTCGTGCCGCTGGCCTGCTTGGCGATGGTGTTGCGTTTCTCAGGCAAGGACCAGTTCCTGACGTTCAAAAAAGCGCTCCCATTTTTGGTCATTCCCCTTCTCACCTCGATCCTGGTCTGGTTCGACCCCGTTCTCGGCGCGGTGAGAAATTCCTTCTCGCTCGACACTCGAGGGGACTTCCCCGTCATCGCCAAGGTTTTCGGCCCCTGGTACTGGGTGCATTGCGCCTATTCCTACTCGGTCATGGTGATGACGGTTATCGCGCTTTTAGGCATGCTTAAGGAAAAAGGCTCGATCTACCGTAGGCAAACCATCATATTTCTCCTCGGCTTGGGACTTGTCTTTGTCGTGAACATTTCCTATGTCCTCAAGCTAGGCCCCATCAAACGTTTCGACGTTTCGCCGATCGCCCTCTCTATAGCGGCGGCGATATTCTGGCTCGGCATTTTCCGCTACAGACTGTTCGAGGTAATCCCAATCGCCAGGAATACCGTGTTCGAAAGAATCGCCAATGGCATCATGGTCATCGATAAGGAGTGTCTTTTGCTGGACTGCAACGAAGCCGCCCAGCGGATTCTCGACATGGACGGGCGGAACCCTATCGGCAAAAATCTCCGCGAGATGTTGCCCGCACTCTGCGCCACTATCGACGCCAACACACCCTTCAGCGATGGCAGCTTTTTAACTTTCCAGAATGAGCTAAGGCTAACGGGCGACCATGGCGAGCGCTTCTACAGCCTCTCGGCTTCCCATCTCCTTGATCCGCGCTACAAGGATGCTCTGGTGCTCGTCGTGACCGATATCAGCGAATTCCGCAACGCCCACCTGGAACTCCTCAAGCAGCGCGAACAGCTGGCCGCCGCCGCCGAAAAGGAAAAACTCGCCTGGGAATTGCACGACCACCTGGGACAGATCCTCAATTTCGCCATAACGCAAAGCGATGCCGCCCTGAGGGAAATGGAGAATGAAAACCACGCCTTGGCTCTGTCCCATCTTTCCCGTTTGAAAAAGATCCTGGCTTTTTCGCAGATCGATTTGCGCGATTTCATACAGGGGAACCGCGACGCGAAATACGAAGGGTTTGCCCTGCCCAGCCTCCTCGAAAAAGAAGCCAATTTCTTCTCGCTCTACTGCGATATTCCCGTCTCGCTCAGGATTTCTCAGGAAATGAGGACCTTTCCTTTCACGGTGTTCCAGAAGATGAATGTTGTCAGGGCGACCAAGGAAGCGCTTAACAATATCGCGAAGCACGCGAAGGCTTCCACTGTCATCATCGCCCTGGAGGCTGTCGAGGGGGAAATCAGGCTCGGCATCGAGGACGATGGAGTGGGATTGGCCAAAGGGAAGCTGGGCCAAACGGCGGGAGCCGGTCTCGACATCATGGAAGAGCGGGCACTCTCCCTTGGCGGAAGAAGAGTCATCGAAGCGATGCCCGGGGGCGGGACGCGCCTTACCTTAAGTTTCCCGATCGCGGGGACAGGATTCCTGGAAACCAAACCGACGGATACCACCTTAGCCGCGCCCAGAATTGCGCCCATTCATTGAACTCAGTGGCCGGGATAATCGGGAGCGGATCGTGTTGCGAAGCCAAGCCAAAATAGATACAATCGATAAAAAAGGAGTGTTGCTCATGAAACCGCGAAAGGATGGCACGACCATTCTGGTGCTGAACTGTGGAAGCTCATCGCTCAAGTACGAAGTCTTCCGCATGCCGGAACGCGAAAGCCTCGGAAAAGGCCTTGTGGAGCGCATCGGGGAACAAGGAAGTTTTCTCGCCCAAAGCTCTCCCAAAGGCACCATCAGGATCGAGGAAACGATCCCCGACCACGGGCACGCCATGACACGCGTGGCGAAGGCCCTCATCGATCCCAAATACGGGATTCTTGAAAAGGTGGATGAAATCGAGGCAATAGGACACAGGGTCGTGCACGGGGGCGAGCAATTCGCTTCCTCGGTCGTCATCGACGACGCGGTGCTCAAAGCCATCGAAGTGAATATCGAACTCGCGCCCCTCCACAATCCAGCGAATCTTACCGGCGTCCGCGAAGCCATGAAAATGCTGCCGGGCAAACCCAACGTCGCCGTTTTCGATACCGCCTTCCACCAGACAATGCCACCCGCCGCCTATCTCTACGGTCTGCCCCGGGAACTTTACGACACGTACAAGATCCGCCGCTACGGTTTCCACGGCACGAGCCACCGCTATGTCGCCGCTCGCGCCTGCGAACTCATGAAACGGCATCCCGACAACACAAACTTGATCACCTGCCACCTCGGCAATGGGGCTTCTATCACCGCGGTGGAAAATGGCCGCTCGATCGACACCTCGATGGGGTTCACCCCGCTCGAGGGCCTCGTGATGGGCACGAGGAGCGGCGACATCGATCCGGCTATCCTCGGCTTTTTGGAGGAACGCGGCTATTCATCGAAGGATCTCTCCGCCCTGATCAACAAGAAAAGCGGCCTCCTTGGCCTTTCCGGCATTTCGAACGATCTGAGGGATCTCGAGGGCGCCGTCGACCTCGGCACCAAGAATGCCATCGAAGCCCTGGAGGTCTACGCGCATCGAGTGAGGAAATACATAGGCGCCTATTCAGCCGAGCTGTTCAAGGTCGATGGCCTCGTCTTCACGGGGGGAATAGGCCAACATGGCGTGAGGATGCGCGAGCGGATCTGCCACCGGCTCGAGAACATCGGCATAATCATGGATTACGCGAAAAACGTGGCCAATGGAAGCCGCGAAGGGATCGTTTCCACCCCGTATTCCCCAACCACTATCCTTGTCATACCAACGAATGAGGAGCTGCAGATCGCCATCGATGTCTTGTCAATCGTTTTCCCAAGCCTCGCTGCCTGATTGGAGTACCCAATGGAAGATATAATGAAAACCCTGCTTGAACAGGAACAAGCCCTGCAATTCATCGTTTTCGACGAAAACACGGCCTGGGAACTGGGCTCGGCCATCGTCGCCGAGGCGAGGGCGAGAGCCCT
>Ga0074195_1001885_pt1 | contig 22031 bp, 23 predicted proteins | sample EPASupsiteHSE623_FD_64525 | JGI IMG/M metagenome (GOLD analysis project Ga0074195, IMG submission 64525) | Bioremediated contaminated groundwater from EPA Superfund site, New Mexico - Sample HSE6-23 | ecosystem: Environmental > Aquatic > Deep subsurface > Groundwater > Contaminated ...
GAGCGCAATCGTGCCGGATATCAGGTAGAGGGCAAGAAAGAAGACCGCAAACGGGGATAACAGGGGAGTCATGGTTCCACCTTCAGGGATGCGTATCCTGTGTCGGACCCGTGATTCTCTCGACGGATACCAGGGTACTGCGCACTGCCGGTCCTTGCAGGGATGTATCGAAGGTGAAAAGATCGTGTAACAGCATTAGCAGTCTCTGTTATCCGGTTACCTTTCAAGACAATATGTATTATTATTTGGGTTTTTACGGAAGAGAGATTTCGGTAATTTTCAGGTGTAAAAAAGAGCATTTGCTTATTATTCAGTACCAGAGCCGGAAACGAGCTCTTCCCCATCCACCCGGCACAACTGCACCCAGATATCGCCGAAGAACTCCTCCTGCCGGAGCTGGCACCGCCCCTCGTGCGCCAGGAACAGCAGCGGGATATAGACTTCCGGCATGCCCCACCCCAGTTTCCCGCAGAGCTCGGCAAGCGTCATCTCGCCATCAATCTCAAGGAGGGAGAGGCACTCCTCCAGGACCGTCGATGAGGATGCCTGGTAGCCTTCGTCATGGGCGATGCTGACCACATCATCGGCATCGATGAGGAAAGCTTCCGTGGGATCAGCGGCCATCCGCCGGCGTCGCCGTTCTTCCTTCTCGATATTCTTGAGCTCGGTGATCAGCTCGAAGAGCGTGATCGGGCTCTTCCGCATGTTCTTCCTGTCGAGCCGACGCTGGATCTCGTGTTCGAGCCGCTCGATGATTCCCAGCCGTCCGGTGTATTCGATCTCACCGTCCGGCATCCCGTCATAGTCTTCTCCGAACGAGCCATCGTCATCCTCGCCCTCCTCATCCTCCGGAGCTGCAAGGATCTCCAGCTGCTCGGACTTCATGCGCAGGAGCGTTGCTGCGTAAAAGAGGGTGCGTCCCGAGAGCTTGAGATTGAGTTCCCGCCGCCGCTCAAGCTCCTTGAGGAAGCGGTCGGTCACTTCGATGATATTAATGTTCCAGGGATCGATCTCACCCCGCTCAGCAAGCCCGACCAGGATCTCGATCGGGTCTTCCAGTGCTCCGCCATTCTCTGATTCAGTTGCCGGCGGGGCTTCGCCCGGGGCTTCGGCAACCCCGTTTGTGGGATCACTGCCCTCTGCCGTATTTTGCTTATCGTCCGGGTTCTTCGCCCCATCCACCGGTATATCCGTAACAGTCTTACCTGAAGTGTCCGCTGGAGAGGCCGGGGGGTTCTGTTCCAAATCCGGCGGCAGGCCGGAACCCTCAGGCGCCGCCATGTGCCTTGACCCCGGTGACCAGCGTGCTCTTGTCGGACCGCAGCGTGACTCCCATAATGCGTTGCGCTGCATCGATCATCGGCTTGCGCAGGGAAACGATCACAAACTGCGAGTTGGGAGCCAGTTCGGTAACCATCGATGAGATCCGTTCCACGTTCGAACCATCGAGAGACATATCCACTTCATCGAAGGCATAGAACGGGGCGGGGATGTACCGCTGGATGGAGAAGATGAACGCCAGTGTTGTCAGGGACTTTTCCCCACCGGAAAGGGAGGACAGGAGGTGGACTTTCTTGTCCCGGGGTTTGACGGCAAACGTCATCCCACCGGCAAACGGGTCCTCTTCGTTCTCCAGTACAAGATTCCCGCTCCCGCTGGTAAGGCGGGCAAAGATCTCCCGGAAGTTGGTGTCGATGGCCTTGAAGGCCGCAGTGAAGGCTTCGAATTTCATCTGCTCGAACATCTCGATCCGCTCGATCAGGCTCGTCCGCTCGCTCGACAGGGTCTCTTTGCGCTCGGTCCGCTCGCCTACTTGCCGCTCCACTTTCTCATACTCCTCGATCGCGAGCATGTTGACGGCGCCGATCTTCCGCAGCGCACCATCCGCTTCGGCAATCTTGCCTTCGATTTCCTTTAAGGAAAGAGAGATGTCCATATCTCCCACCTGCTGCCTGAGCATCTCCACTTCAATGCCGAGGGTTTTGGCACGCTCATCGATGGCCCCCAGCTGGATGGTGATACGCTCCTTGTCGGCATCGAACTTCATGAGTTTGAGTTCCGAGTCCTGGATATGCTGCGAGGCCTCGCCCCGCTTAGTGCGGAGCTCGTCAAGAACCCCGGAGAACTCCTTCTGCCGCTCTTCGAGGGCAGCAATCTGGGACTTGTGGATGACGATCTGATCATTGGAACCCGCGATGTCGGTATCGATCTGGCGGTTGCGCTCGTCCTGCCGGGCCCGGTCTTCGCCCAGTTCGATCAAGCGGGCATTGAAGTGCTGGCGTTCGCGCTGGGCATCGTTGACATCCGCATCCTTGTTCCGGAGCCGGCGTTCCGCTTCCTCGATCTCCTTGCGCTTGCGCTCCATCTGCTCGGTGAGGGCCGGAATGTTTGTATCGTCGAGGCGCTTCTTGATCTCATCGATCCGGACCGTGATCGCGTTGATCTCCTCGGTGGTCTTGTCCAGCTCGCCTTCGAGCGAGGCAAGTTCCGCACCGCCGTTCCGGGTCTCTTCCGCCTGCCGGGCAACCGCTGCCTCGATGGTCTGTTTCTCGACCGTGATCGCCTCGAACCGGCGCGAGAACTCCTCGGTGAACATGCCGAAGCGGGCGACTTTCTGGTCGATCTCGTTTCTTGTTGCCCGCCGGGCATCCACCTCTTCGGTGAGACGCTTTACACCGGCTTCGAGAGTGGCGGCCTCGCCCTGAAGTTCCCCGAGGTGCGATCGGACCCGCATGATCTCATCGTCAACTGCGGCGCCGAAACCCCGGATGGCCTGCTTCTTTGCCGACCCGCCGGTCATTGCCCCGCTCTTTTCAAGCAGTTCGCCTTCGAGCGTGACCATGCGGTACTTGCCGATCAGTTTCCGGGCCCGCTCAAGGGTATCGACGACAACGGTGCCACCCAGTGCAACCGCGAACGCCCGGTCATATTTCGGGTCGTAATCGATCAGGTTCACCGCGTAATCGACCACGCCCGGCTCCTTGAGCGGGGGGAGCTGGGGCGGTTTTAACTTATTGAGCGGGAGGAACGTGGCCCGCCCGAGCCGCTCCTCCTTGAGGTACCGGATGGCATCGGCCGCGATCTGGTCGTCATCGCAGACCACGAACTGGAGCTTGTTGCCCGCGGCAATGTTGAGCGCCATCGAGTATTCCGGCGGTGCTTTGCCAAGGTCCGCGATGGTGCCGTGAATCCCTTCCATTGCCTTGATCGCTTCAAGTGCCTTGCCGCCCGATTCCCCCCGGGCCTGCTGGGCGGCCTCCAGCCGGAACGCATCCTGCTCGGCGGACCGGATCTCGTTTTTCAGCCGTTCGAGCGTAGAACGCTGGGCAAACATCGCTCCTTCGAGTTCCGAGAGATTGCGGTCCAGCTCCTTCTTCTCATCCACAAGGTTCCCGACACTCTTCTCGCTGTCCGTGAGCTGGGCCTGTTTTGCGGTATATTCCTCATCGAGTTGTTTTAAGAGCAGGGTTAAACGTTCCAGTTCGGTCGTCCGCATCCGGCTCTTCTCGATCAGCATATCCTGCTGGTGCAGGATGCCGGAGCGCTGTGCCTTCTTCTCCTCGCTCTCCTTGAGGAGGGTGAAGAGTTTCTCCCGCGAACCTTCGGTATCCTCGGAATGCGCCTTCAACTCGGTCTCGGTTTTTTCCAGCTGGGCCCGGAAGGTCGCCACTTCCATGGCAACGTTCGTGCGATCGATAGTAAGAGAACGGATCAGGTCGGTGCATTCGGCAACCCGGGCCTCGGCCCGCTTCGTGTCCATGTACGTGCGGTTGATCGCTTCGAGATTGGTCTCCTTCTCCTTCCGGAGCCGGACAATAGTCTGTTCGGCAAGCTTGATCCCGCTCTTGGCCTCTTCCAGTTCAGCAATCAGCTTGAGATAGTCCGACCCGCTCTTCTTGTTGATCAGGTCATCGATATCCTTTAAGTCCGCCTTGAGGTACGCGAGTTCGTTCTCCTCAATGCTCCGGTCGGACGCGATACGGGTCAGGTGAATCTTATGCTCCTCGGTCGAACGCAGGAGAGAGTTGAGTTCCTTTTCCCGGTCATGCAGCTGGGCGGCGGCCCGGCAGTTCTGGAAATACGCGAGATCCTTCTGCCATTTCTGGTACTCAAGGGCATGCTCGCGTTCGCGCCGGAGTTCATTTGCCCGCTTGCCAAGTTCGATGAGCAGGAGCTCCTCGCGCTCGATCCGCTCGCGGACTATGTCAAGCTCCGAGAGTGCCTGCTGCTTCTTGGTGTCGAACTCGGAGACCCCGGCAATCTCATCGATGATCTTGCGCCGCTCGAAATCGCTCATCTCCATGATGCGGGTCACATCACCCTGCATCACCACGTTGTACCCGTGAGGTTTGATCCCGTGCTTTGCGAGATGATCGACAATATCGCTCTGTTTGCAGAGCCGGTCATTGAGGTAGTTGTAGCTGTAATAGCCATTGCCGGTCCGCTTGATCCGCCGGCGAATCTTTGTGCCATCGGAGAACTGAAGGGCAACTTCTGCGATGTTGCGCCCGGAGTTTAAGTTGATCAGATCGGTCAGTTTCTCGGCACGGAGATTGCGGGAACTCGAAAGTGCCAGGACAAAAAGAATGGAATCTATGATATTGCTTTTGCCGGACCCGTTAGGCCCGGATATCACCGTGAACCCTTCCAAAAAAGGGATTTTTGTCTTTTTGGAAAAAGACTTGAAATTATCTATTTCGAGTTCTGTGATATGCAAAGATCCGGCTCCTTACTTCTTTGCAGGATCCTTCTTGTCTTCTTCGGCAGCATAGATCAGGTCAGCCTGTTTGCCCTTGCCTGCTGCACCTTTCTTCTGGCCATAACCGGCACGGGCAACAATGTAATCTTTTTCGCCGCGGCGGGGTTCGAGTTTCATGGTCCCGTCCTGCTGCATGATCAGGTCCATGACCGGCTCCGGAGGTGCTTCCGGTACATCGGGCTGGCGGGCACCTTTCCGCATGACGACCGTGCTGCCGCTGGAAGATACGCTCCCGGCATCTGCGGACGGAGAGGACTGACTGACAACAGTCGGGCCACGCTTGAGTTCCTGCAATCTGCGTTCGTCGGTCTGCTTGGACATCTTCATGGCGATTGACTTGAGATCCAGCAGCTCCTGGGTAAGGCCCTTAACCAGTGCTTCCATCTCTCTCATCTTCTTTTCCAGTGCCGCAATCCGGTCCTCAGTCGCAGCCCCGATTCCTGAATTTTCCAACATTTTTAATCATTCACTCCTGTTCTTGTCCATGCTTTTGATACTTGATCTCTGCATACATCAGCACCAGCAGAGGTTTTTACTGTACAGGTGCGGCGCATACCTTAATACTAATACTTATGATCGCCTGTTTAGGAAAAAAGGTTTGCGCTCTATTATGGCTAAAATGTCGGGAATTATGCGTATCGTTCTGCCTGCACCCCATTTTCGGGTATTACACCCTGTACGGGTAGTTAATATAAACCGGGTGTGATTTCCTTTGTTTTTTAAAAAACAGCAACAGGAAACGGTTTGTTGACAATGGGGGATATCGTTTCAGGATCCAACCCGCAGTTATTCCGGTACTGGATGCTTAAGAAAAGGTATTACCTGATCCAGACGAACCTTAGTGCATATGTCTTATCTGTCTAAAACTGATCCAGAAATAGCAGATATTATCGAAAAAGAACGACTGCGCCAGACCAATGGCCTTGAGCTCATTGCGTCTGAAAATCTCGTCTCCCACGCGGTACTTGAAGCTATGGGGTCCATCATGACCAACAAATATGCCGAAGGTTACCCCGGGAAACGGTATTACGGGGGCTGCGAGTTTCATGATGAAGCCGAGAACCTTGCCCGCGACCGGTTGAAGAAGCTGTTCGGTGCACAGCATGCAAATGTGCAGCCGCACTCGGGTACCCAGGCAAACATGGCGGTTTATTTTGCATTCATGAACCTGGGAGACACCTTAATGAGCATGAAGCTCCAGCAGGGCGGTCACCTGTCCCACGGCTCACCGGTCAGCTTTACGGGCAAGTTTTACAAGGTAGCCCAGTATGGCGTTGACCCGAAGACCGAGATGATCGATTACGGCGCAGTCGAGGAACTGGCAAAGAAGGAGAAGCCCAAGATGCTGGTCTGCGGTGCATCTGCGTACCCCCGTACCATCGACTTCAAGGCATTCCAGTCGATTGCAGACGGTGTTGGCGCATACTGTATGGCCGATATCGCCCATATCGCCGGGCTGTGCGCAACCGGCGTCCACCCGAACTCGGTCGGCGTAGTGAACTTCACGACCACCACCACCCACAAGACCCTCCGCGGGCCCCGGGGCGGCGCGATCATGTGCAACAGCGAGTACGGGCCGGCTATCGACAAGGCAATCTTCCCCGGCATGCAGGGTGGCCCGCTCATGCATACGATCACGGCCAAGGCAGTCTGCTTCGAAGAAGCCCTCAAGCCTTCGTTCAAAGTCTACAGCCAGCAGGTAGTAAAAAACGCAAAGGTGCTTGCCGAGACCTTAATGAACAACGGCCTCCGGCTCGTCTCGGGCGGTACCGACAACCACCTGATGCTCCTTGACCTGACCGCACAGGGCATCACCGGTCTTGAAGCAGAAGTAGCACTCGGAAAAGCCGGCATAACGGTGAACAAGAACACGATCCCGAACGAGACCAAGAGCCCGTTTGTCACCAGCGGTCTCCGGGTCGGCACCCCCGCCGTCACTTCACGCGGCATGAAAGAGGCAGAGATGCGCAACATCGGAAACTGGATTGCGATGATTGTCAAGGATGTCCAGAATGAAGCCGCGATCAAGGACGTGCATGCAAAAGTCGAAACCATGTCCAAAAAATTCCCGATCTATCCGGAATAATTCACTCATATTTTTCAGGAATCATTATGGTCATAATCCTTGATGGAAAGAAGTGCTCGGCGATGCGACTCGAACTCCTCAAAGAGGAGATCGGGGATTCCGGGCTCTGTCCCCACCTTGCCACCGTGATTGTCGGCAGCGACCCCGCATCGCAGATGTATGTGCGGATGAAACACCGCGCCTGCGAGCAGGTAGGCATTGGATCGGTGGGCATTGAACTCCCTGCCGATGCAACCACGGAAAAAGTGCTGGAATCCGTCCAGCGGCTGAACCAGGATGCCGGTATTGACGGGATCCTCGTGCAGCTCCCCCTCCCGAAACAGGTGGATGCAGAACGCGTGATCGAAGCGATAAGCCCGCAGAAAGATGTGGACGGGTACCACCCGGAGAACATGGGACTTCTTTTCTCGGGAAAGCCCAGGTTCACCTCGTGCACCCCCACCGGGATTATGACCCTGCTTGCAGAATACAAGATTCCGATTGCAGGAGCGCGGGCGGTTGTTGTCGGGCGCAGCATCGATGTGGGACGCCCCATGGCGGCATTACTGCTCAATGCCGATGCAACAGTGACGATCTGCCACAGTAAGACACAGGATCTGGCTGAAGAACTCAAACGGGCCGACATTCTTATTTCTGCGATTGGCAAAGCCCACTTCATCCAGCCGGAAATGGTAAAGCCGGGTGCAGTTGTCATCGATGTCGGGATCAACCAGCTGGACGGCAAACTGGTCGGAGACGTGGATTATGCGAAAGTCAGCGCAATCGCGTCCGCCATTACGCCGGTCCCCGGAGGCGTTGGCCCGATGACAATCGCAACCCTGATGGAGAATACATACCGGGCAGCAAAGGTGAAGTCATGCACCAGTGCGCGATAAACAAGATCGCAATTGGCGGCGATGCCCCCATAAGGATTATGGGGGTCATCAACTGTAGTTATGAATCCTTTTATCACGATTCCTACATCCCCACCAACGAGGTCCACAAAAAAGCCGTGGAGATGATCGAGCAGGGCGCAGATATCATCGATCTCGGTGCCCGCAGCACGGCCCCCAATGCCCAGGCAATCAGCGGGGCTGAAGAGGCGTCCCGTATCGATGCGGCTCTCAAAGAGCTGGACGGGACCGGGTTTACCATCTCGGTAGACACGATGAACCCGTGGGTGCTCGAGGTCTGTCTCAAGCATGGCATCCACGCGGCAAACGATATCTCCGGGTTGTCCTCACCGGCTTATGCCAAACGGGTTGCCGAATCCGGACTGCCGGCTATCCTGATGGCAGCCAATTATAACCCGGGTGATGCGGTAGGGCTGGATGCAACGATGGCGACGCTCCAGACGGTTGTCGGGCGGTGCGAGGCTGCGGGTATCGACAACTATGTGCTCGACCCGGGGGTCGGGTACTGGAACCCGCTGCGAACCCTTGACAATGACTGGGAACTCTGCCAGAATTATGAGCGTTTTTCAGAGTTTGGCCGCCCGGTCCTTGCCGCAATCTCGCGCAAGAGCTTTATCGGTAACCTGCTCAAAAAGGAGCCCGAAGACCGGCTTGCCGGCAGCCTTGCCGTAACCATGGTGCTGCTCCAGAAAGGAGCATCTGTTGTTCGCACGCATGATGTGGCACCGACAAGAGACCTCATTGCGGTCTTCGAGAGGATGGTGAAAAGACCGTGAACACCTCCTTTGAGGTGTTCGGGCTTTCTACCGGAATTATCCGTAGCGGGGACTCGGTTGCAGAGCGCGTTGCGGACGCAGCGAAACGGCTGTGCGGGGGGATCCATAACGGGGATATCCTGGTGCTTGCTGAGACAGCGGTCGCAACCGCTGAGGGAAATATTATCGATCTTTCCACAATCTCCCCTTCTCCCAAAGCAGTTGAGCTGGGGAAAAAATACCAGATCGATTCCCGCACCGCAGAAGTCGTGCTGAGGGAGAGCGATTCGGTTGTTGGCGGGATTCCCGGTTTTTTGTTGTGCATGAAAGCCGGTACCCTGTTACCCAACGCCGGAGTCGATGCATCCAATGCACCCTTAGGATGCGTAACGCCCCTTCCCAAAAATCCTGACCAGAGTGCCCTTGCAATCAAAACTGCGATCGAGGGCAGGTATGGCGTGAAGGTGGGCGTCATCATCGCAGACAGCCGGACGCACGCGATGCGCCTCGGGTGCAGCGGGGTTGCAATCGGCTGTGCCGGGATTACCGCCGTCATCGATGACCGGGGCAGGAACGATCTCTTTGGTCGCAAACTCGAAGTAACGAAACGGGCGGTGGGAGACAACATCGTATCCGCCGCCGAACTGGTGATGGGCGAGGCAGACGAATGTACACCGGCTGCGATTGTCCGGGGCATCGGGCTTCCTATCGGCGATCAGGTTGGCATTGATACGATCGCGGCGGACGAGTGCCTGTTCATGGGCGTGTTTGCAAAGTCACCGACACCAGAGTAGGTGTGGAGAAAAGGAAAAATAACAAAGAACAGATAAAAACGAGGAAATATACATGACACCCAGATTATTTGAAAAAATCCTGATCGCAACAGATGGATCGGAAAAGAACATGACAGCTGTTGAAGAAGCCATGCAGATTGGCCGCGTCTGCGGTTCGACGGTAATTGCAGCTTATGTAATGGATGTCAGTGTGCTTGAATCCTCGTCAGCAGACGTCGGGGTAGTACGCGATACCTGGACGGTGATCCAGCGTGAGGCAGAAGCCGCACTCGACCGTATCCGCACCAAGGCAGAGGGTGTAGACCTGCAAACCGTGACTCTTGAGGGGAAGCCGGCCACCGAGATCGTGAGGTTTTCAATAGAAAACCAGATCGATCTTATCGTGATCGGGACACAGGGAAAACGCGGATTTGAACGATTGCTGCTCGGCAGTGTTGCAGAACAGGTAGTACGATTGGCAACCTGTAAAGTTCTTGTCGTAAAGTGACGGGCCCGCATGTATACGCTAAAGCGGACTACCGTCTCTTCCCGTTCGCAGATGCGATCCCGCAGAGATCAAATCATGCAACATAAAACACGACAACATTCCTTTTTGCACAATCAGGGGTACTGGTTCACCGGCGGATCAGCCCAAGCATTTCCAGTGCATGCCGGGCAGCTTCCTGTTCTGCCTGCTGCCGGGTATCCCCTGTCCCCTCGCCTAAAGGAGCACTCCTGAAAAAAACCTGGCAGGTAAAGACCGGTTTATGGGCCGGGCCTATCCGCATCGTCTCCCGGTATTCCGGGACTTCGGACTTGTCTGTTTTCTGGAAATATTCCTGCAGGATACCTTTTGCATTCTGGCCCGGGTTGTAATTGTTAAACGCATCTTCCATGATCGCGTTGACAAAAAAGGCCACATCATCCAGCCCGACTTCGCAGTACAGGGCGCCGATGAATGCCTCGAATGCGCCTCCGGTGATCTTTTCACCATAGGTACCTTGTTCGCCGATTGATTTTGGAATCAGTCGCGTGAAGGCTTGTTCCTCATGCCGGCGGGTCAGGGCATCCAGGGCCCGGTTGGAGACGATGCTGCTGAGGATCTTGGTCATCTCTCCTTCGTTCAGCATCGCATTCCGCTGGGTAAACAGTGATTGCGCGACAATAAGGTTCAGGACCCTATCCCCAAGGAACTCGTACCGCTGCCAGTCTTCTTTGGAGATATCCCACCGGTCAGCCCCGGGGATGCCATAGACGGCATTGAACCGGGTGACAAAAGTATTGATGATCCGGTTGACATCCGGATCCGGACAATGCAGGAGTTCAATAAGAGATAATCCGGACTGCCCGATCATTGCAGGAAAATTTTACCGGGAGGCTGGATAAGATTATCGCTTCCGTTCAACGCCAACACGGCCCTTGTCGACAACTAAGGTAATACCCAGTCCTTCAAGGTAGGCCCTGCTCTTGCCAGTGCCGTGGATCAGCAGCTCTGCCAGATCCTCTTTCTCATCGATGTCCGTGTGAAGCCGGAACGAGTCGATCACTTCCACCGAGAGGCCCGCTTCCTCTGCGATCTTCATGTGTTTTAAGAAACTCATGCCATAGTAATCGACATGGAACCGCTTAGTGTCCTTGATAAAGATCACATTGGTGCCCCCGCCCCGCCCGGGCACTATCGCCATATCGCTCGTTGTACTGGTGACCCGCATGATCGATGCACGATCGGCGAGAGGAAGATCTGCCATGAGGATGAGAATCGGGCCTTCACAGTCCGGCAGGATCTGGTTGAGGGAACTGCTGAGATCGACATCTTTTATCGTGATCTGGACATCTTCACTGTCATAGAGTTCCGTGCTGACAATCACGGGTGTGCAGAGGGCATCGATGGTAGTGGTGATGACATCCTGAAGCATGGCGCGGGCAAACGCCTCCCGTTCTTCCTGGTCGAGGATACAGGACAAGCGGGTCTTCGGGTTAACCGGTTTATACGGGATAAGAGCGTGCGGGCACATTTTCTTACTGGTGTACGCGGGGCAGGGAAAAAAAGATGCTGATATGGTTTTGTACCCTGTGAAAATTCCGCAGGTTTAACATCCCGGCTGCTGATAATTCCGGAATGGATGGACCTGGTTTTACGGTAAAGAAACTGCCCGCACGAATTATTATGGGCATCAAACGCCGGACTTCAAACGCAGATGGCCGGAGTGTAGCCGATATTCCTGCCTGCTGGCAGGAATTCATGACAAAAAACATGGCTTCAAAGATCACCAACCGCACCAAAACACCGGCTTTTTTTGCCGTATATTCTGAATATGACAGTGACTGGACCGGGGAATATTCCTACCTGATAGGAAGTGAAGTATCAAAGGCTGACATTGTTCCTGAAGGACTTGCAGTCACCCGGATCCCTGCCCAGACCTATGCGCTCTTCAAGGCAGCCGGCCCCATGCCGGATGCGATCCTTGAAGTCTGGATGTCGATCTGGGGATCAAAACTTCCCCGTGCCTATACCTGCGATTTCGAGCAGTACGATGCCCGGTTCACCCGCCCGGAGAACAAGGAGATCGATGTCTACATAGCAATAAACGAAGAAGGACTCGAAAAAATGCAGGAATCAGACGTACTGCAGGAATAATTCTTTTTTTTACCGGGGTTACGGTACCTGCGGTTCCCCGCCTTCGAGCCGGAAATGGTCCTGCGGGATACGGATCTCGAACCGGGTGCCTTTTCCGGGCTCTCCGGTCTCTTGTATCGCCATATGATTGTACACAAGGATCTCCAGGGCAAGGAAGAGACCCCAGCCGGTTCCCTTTCCATAGCCGCGTTCGAATATTTTCGCCTTATCCTCAACGGCAATACCCGTCCCGTCATCTTCGATAACCAGAATATTTTCTGCATCCTTCCGGTTTACGGAAATCCGTACAGATGTTGCAGAGCTGTGACGCAGGGTATTTTCGAGCAGGTTGGTAAAAACTTTTTCAAAAAGGGGATCGGCATATACCGATGCGCCCCCGGTCTGGTCCACAACCTGAATCCCTTTCAGATCAACTTCTTCTGCCGCACGGTGGATCACGTTTCTTAACAACTGCCACCGGGATGGTTCAACGCCTATCATCTGGTAATCCTTGGCAAACCTGAACTGGCGGCGGATCTTATCGATTGCCTGCTTCTCCTTTTCGAGATATGACCGCTGTTTCGGGTCTTCCACCATCATCTCCAGCAGTTCATTATACCCGACCAGGGCCGTCAGCTGGTTCAGAACATCATGCCTTGTTACCGTCCCGACAATCTGGAGTTTCTTTTCCGCAAGCTCCAGTGCCTGTTTGAGTGCTGCTTCTGCCGGTTCAGCGCGGGGGTTGTTCCCACAGTTACATTCAGCCGCGTTTTTGAGATCTCTGTATTCTTCACCTTGTTCTGACATCCCCGCTCCGATGATATTGAAGTAATTCAGCTGATATTGTCTTCTGTTGACATCTATGAACTGTGCAGTAATTTATGTTTACGGTTTTTCCGTCATTCCGGTCTGCAATCCTGGCGGCACATTGCATTAACTTTCAATACCTCGTAAAGAGAACATAAAGTCTATGCAGCACCGGGTCATCACCTTTTCAAAAAATGTTTTTTTACCCTTAACCACGGTCTGCCGGAACCGGTGCGGGTACTGTTGTTTCCGGACTCCCGTCAGGGACGGGTGCCTCATGGAAAGAACGGAGGTGGAACAGACCCTCCGGCATGGCGCTGCAATGGGATGTACAGAGGCGCTCTTCACCTTTGGCGAGCGCCCGGAAGAGGAACCCGGGTTCATGCAGTACCTCAAACCATTGGGTTACGACACGATTCTCGATTACTGCGAGGCGATGTGTAAAAAGAGTATCGAATATGGTGTCTTACCGCATACGAATGCCGGCATCCTCACATTTGAAGAGATGGAGCGCCTGCGTGCGGTGAATGCCAGCATGGGACTCATGCTCGAAACCACGGCACGAATCCCGGCACACGCAACATCAAAAGGCAAGGAGCCGGAGGTCCGGCTCGCGATGATGGAAGATGCCGGAAAACTCAAAATCCCGTTCACCACCGGCCTCCTCCTCGGCATTGGCGAAACCATGACGGACCGGGAAGAATCCCTCTATGCGATCCGCGACATCCACCGGCGCCATAAGCATATCCAGGAGATCATCATCCAGAACTTCTGCCCGAAACCCGGCACCCCTCTGGCGGACCGGCCCGTGCCGACAACCGAGGAGATCTGCACAACGATCCGTCTGGCACGCGACATCCTGCCCAAAGACATCGCCATCCAGATCCCCCCCAACCTGATCGATGCAACGTCACTCATCCCGTGCGGGGTAGATGACCTCGGCGGCGTCTCTCCCCTCACCATCGATTATGTGAACCCAGAACACCCGTGGCCGGCGATGGAAGAACTCAAAACCATTGCCGGGGAGGCTGATCTTAAGGAACGGCTCTGCATCTACCCGCAGTATATTGAGCGGGGCTGGTACCCTTCCGGTTTGCAACCCCTAATAAACCGGCTCGAACAAACAATAAAGACAAGGAGCAGTTGACCGTGAAGCAGAAAAAACTCCTGTACTCAGGTAAGGCAAAATCGGTGTATCGTACCGATGAGGACGGAAAACTCATTGTTGAGTTCCGCGACGATATCACCGCATTTGACGGCGGAAAGAAAGATGTGCTCAGGAACAAGGGCAGTTACAATGCAGAAGTCTCGGCATTCTTCTTTGACTATCTCGAAAAGAACGGGGTAAAGACTCATTTTGTCTCCATGATCGATGCCCGCCATATGGTTGTGCGTGAACTCCAGATGATCCCGCTCGAAGTGATCGTGCGCAACATCGCAGCCGGCTCCATTGTGCGGAATTACCCGTTCAAAGAGGGAACAAAACTCGATCCCCCGGTCATCGTGATCGATTACAAGGACGATTCCCGGCATGACCCCATGCTCAACGACGACCTGATCATCGCCCTCGGCATCGCCACACCGGCAGAACTCAGGAAGATCAAAAAGGCTGCCCTGGAAGTGAACCGGCTGCTCTTTTCCTTCCTGGCAAAACAGGGCATCACGCTCGTGGACTTCAAGATCGAATTTGGCAGGAAGGGAAAAACAATCTTCCTTGGCGATGAGATCAGCATGGACTCCATGCGGCTCTGGGACAAAAAGAGCGGTGAGTCGCTGGACAAGGATGTGTACCGCTTTGAGAAAGGCGACGTGATGGCAACCTACAACCGGGTGGCACAGCGGATCACAAAGTCAGCAAAGAAGCGATAAAAAGAATATCCCGTCCGTTTTCCCGGGTTTATCCCTGTCCGACGATGGGAAGAAATCACCCGGTGATCCAAAAGGACAGTTCATTGAACGCAAAGACTAACGTCTCACATACATAAACTATCGATACATCAGGAGAATACGGCAGGATACTATGACAGAAGAAAGCGCAGAGCAGGCTGATATGCTCAAATGGGCAAAAGGCTATGCACACAAACACGGCTGGACACTCAATCCCGATGAGAAACAGCTCACGACGGTGATCAAGGGGCTGGTGCGCAATAAGACAAAGTTCGGCCGGCCCTACTGCCCCTGCCGCCTCCGGACCGGCGATGAGGAGAAGGACCGGGCCATTGAATGTCCCTGCATCTACCATAAAGAGGAAGTCGCAAAACAGGGACACTGCCACTGCCAACTGTATTTCAAGGAACCCTGAACGAATACGGGAGTTCCTGTTACCCTTTTTTTAACGTTATATTCGATACAGGCTGGTTGAAATGCAGACGCTATCCCCCCGCTATGCAGCGTTGACCGGTTTTCAGCCGGAGACAGGTGACACTCCCCGGGTACTGATCCTGGGCAGTTTTCCCAGCGTGCAGTCGCTCCGTCACACGGAGTACTACGGCAACCCGCAGAATCATTTCTGGAAGATCATGGAGTCACTGTTCGGAATCGATCACCGGCTCCCGTACCGGGATCGGGTGGATCTCCTTACCGGGCACCACATCGCGCTCTGGGATGTGGTCGGCTCCTGCACCCGGAACGGAAGTGCTGATGAAAAGATCAAAGAGCCGGTCATCAACGATATTGGCGGGTTTCTTGCCACCCACCCCACGGTACAGCTCATCGTCCTGAACGGCACAGCGGCAGGCAGGTATTATCATCGCACGCAACCGGCACCGACAGTCGGGAGCACGATCCTGCCATCAACGAGCCCGGCAAACACCCGGTATACCCTTGCAGAAAAAATAAAGGCATGGGATATTGTCCGGGGGATCTGAAAAAAAAGATGAGTAACCGGCCGGTTACCGGTCCATGCGGAATTTTAAGAAGATGACATGGTAGATGGCATAGAAACCCACCAGCACGGCGGCAGTGTATCCCAGGATTGCAATCCATGAGACCTCCTTGGGCAATTCAAATGACGAGGACTGGAGAACCAAAGAAGATCCCACCACCAGCGATGCAACAACCATGCCGATCATCAGCTTGTCGCTCGCCTTATCGAGTGCCATCTGGAGTTTCTGGATATCCGTGTCCACGATCTCGAGCTTGAACGTTCCTGTCGACAAACGCCGCAGCATCAGGTTGAGGTTCCGGGGCATATCCAGCAGGGCGTCGACACCATCGAGAAGCGAGGTCGATGCCCGTTTGATATAACCGGCAGAGAGGGTGTTGGTATCGGCAAGTTTCGTCAGATAGGGAGTGACTTCTTTACCCAGGTTGAACTTCGGGTCAAGCCGGACGCCGATGTCAAGCACCATCATGAAGACCTTTAAGAGCAGCATCAGGTTTAAGGGCACTTTGAGCCGGTAGCGGCGCATTGCCTCGGTGAGTTCGGTCACAACAAGCTGGAAATTCAGCTGCGAGACCTCGTCCCCGCCACCGAAATCATGCATCATGATATAGAGGTCGTCCCGCAACGCCTCCCGGTCCTCTTCGGCAATAACGATACCAAAACCCTCAAGGGACCGGAGCATCATTTCGATATCATCGGTGACCAGGGCAAAGAGGAGGTTGATAAAATTCTGCCGCTTCTCGGGCCGGAGGATTCCCACGATCCCGAAATCCAGAAAGACGATATCTCCTTCTTTGGTAACGAACAGGTTGCCCGGGTGCGGGTCACCGTGGAAGAAGCCGTCTTCGAAGATCATCTTGAGATAGGCATGGAATCCCCGCACGCCAATCTCATGGGGGTCTTGTCCCAGCTCGGTAATGGCCTCGGGGTCGTCAATCCTGACACCATCGATAAACTCCATCACCATCATGTGGGGAGTGGTAAACTCCCAGAATATTCTTGGGAACCGTATCCCGGGAACGTCCCGGAAGTTCCGGGCCATCCGTTCGACATTGCGGGCTTCACGGGTATAATCGAGTTCCTTTACGATCTGGTGGGCAAAGTCTTCCACCATACCGGTTGGGTTATAGATCCGGGTCTCGGGAAATATCGTCTCGATCCGTTCTGCCATGGATTTGAGGATTACGATATCAGTCTCTATGATCTCGCCAATACCCGGGCGCTGTATCTTCACGGCAACTTTGGTTCCGTTTTTGAGAACAGCACGGTGAACCTGCCCGATCGAGGCTGAGGCAACGGGCGTCTCTTCGATCTCGGAGAACCAGTCAAAAATATCAGGACAGTTCTCTTCGATTACAGCCCGTACTTCAGAAAACGGGATGGGTTTGGCATGGTCCTGTAATTTCTTGAGCTGCTCGATCAGTTCGGGGGGCAGCAGTTCTGTCCTCGTGCTCATGATCTGCCCGAATTTTACAAAAGTCGGGCCCAGATCCTCAAGCGTAAGCCGCATCCTCTCGTAGACGGTAGATGTCTCCGGGACTTTCCCGGACGAGGGGAGCCGGAACCGGGCCCTGCCGGGGAATAACTTTTCAAGCCCGATACTGAAGCCGTACTGGCCCAGCACATCTGCTATCTGCGCATACCGCCTGATACGGGTGACCATGCATATCTATTGGCAGTGGTCATACTTAAGGCGTGCTTTTTTTACGGCGTGAAAAATGCCATGCAAAAAAATGATACGGGCCGGGGCAGGGCCGTTATTCTGTCCCGATATCGACAAACATATCGTTGTGGGTAATCCGGAGATCGAGGGGTTCGACCGTCACGAGCGGTTTTGTGGTTGTTCCGGCTACCGGGAGCATTGAGCAGCAGCTGAAACTGTCAGATGCCGCAAGCCAGGTCCCCGGGCACACCTGCCCGGGAACGGCAATGGTTCCCTGCAACTGGCTGCAGGCTTTCGATCCATCCTCCGGCAGGGGTGTCGGCGAGGGAGTTGGAACAGGAGTGGTCACTTTTGTGACATACTTGGAAGAAACAGACGTTACAGTGGGAGAGGGGGTTGTGGGAGCCGGTTGTGCAGTGTTTCCGGAAATGCATCCGGCTGACAGGATGCAGAGGATGATCAGAAAGACGGCGGGTTTAAGGAAACGGTATGCTGAAGAAGTCATCAGGATTCACCGATCCGGTTTGCTGTTTCTTCCAGGGAGTACGACATTGCCTTTAAGATATCTGCCATCCCGGGTGCGAGACTGGCACTGACCGCAATATCCCGGTACGCCGCAGCAAGGTCACGATAGTCTTTTTTGATGAGCTGAAGCTGGTTAAAGACAAGGCCCGATTGTCCGCCGTTCTGGGCACCGCGGGCCAGATTCACATCGATCTTCAATTTGGAAAGAACCGGCTCTGCATCGCCGATATCGAGGATCTGTCTGACAAGCTGAGGGTTAACACGGTCAGCCCTTGCGATGACCCGATCTGCCTCACCAAGCCGGAAATCTGCGGTTGTATCAGTGGTAACCTGGGTCTGGAGAGCCGCGATGCGGTTGGTAATTTCTGAGGAGCGATCCCGGATCATGACCGCAGTGCTCCCGGCCCGGTCGAAATCTTTCGTATTCAAAGAAGCTTTCAAATCGGTCTTTAAACTTGCAAAACGGACGAGATACGGGCTGGTATCGGAAACGGTATATCCCTGGGCCTGAAGGGCATTTAAGGTCTTTTGTGTGTCGGAGACCCATGCATCGAACTCATCCAGCTGGTAAGTGCTCCGTGTCGACCAGTAAGCATCTTTTTTCATTGCAATGTAGGGGTTGGCATTTACCGCGTTCCCTATCTGTACCTTAAGGTTCTCAGGCTTTCCCTGGTGGGAGGATACCTGGTCCATCGTCTCCTGGTTAAACGAGCGGGCATTCTCCTGCATCAGGGTCGTATGATTATCGAGTTCTGAAAGGGACGTGATCGAACCGACGGCTGATTTGGCTTTCAAGAAATCAGCATGGAGGGAGGACATGCTGCGGGTGTCTTTCCCAAAGAGGGTTTCTACATAGGCAATGGCCGCAACCATCTCCACATCAGACACTTCCGCCATCCATGCGAGGTGTGCCCGTTCAATGGGTAAAACCCGGTCATCCGCAAAAGGCCCGGGGTCTGCGGCATGTACCGGGATACAGGTAATGATGGTAAGTAGTGTCAGGCAGAACAATGCCAGGAATCCCGCCTGCAAGGGGTGGCGGTTCATGACAAACCCCGCCCGATCGATAATCGCGGTTCAGCATACATTATACGATATATTCCGGCATGTACCAATAAAATGTTGTGTAAAAAAGGATTTCTCAACATTCTCACGTCAGGTCCCTGCCGGAGACCATGCCACTTAACCGTTTTTGGAGAAGATGACGATCCTGTTGGTATTCGTGCCGGATGCCATGTTATCCACGCCCCAGATATTGGAGGTCTTGGTAAAGGTCTGCTGGTTGATCAGCACACATTCGCACGCAAATCCCGCTGAAATTCCCAGGGGTACAACGTGCTCTTCCAAGCGGATCGACCGCTTGCGAACTTCACCTACTTCAAAAGCAACATATCCCCCCGGGCAGGTGATGCGATAGAGCTCCTTGAACACATCTCCCATCACCTCAGACCAGCCGGCTACGGTCTTTGCCATGGTAATCCGGTTCCCGATCTCCTTGTCATCGAGGCCATTGAACCAGCACCGGAGCCAGTTATCATCCCGGTACTGGACGATATCGAGAAATGGCGGGGACGTAACGGTAAGCTGCACGGAATCCCTGATAATTTCCGGGGTATTCCGCGAGTCTTCGGTCAGGAGCCGGGCATTTTTGCCGGCATGGTTCAGGTTCTTCTGCTCTTCCGGAGTAAGACTGCGCAGCAGGCTTTTTGTCTTGTTTAAGATGATCCGGTGGGTATCCCGGTACTCCGGGACCTGGTTGCGTTTTACATTGATCCGCTGCTGGCTCTTTTGCGATACCGCCTGGTTGGGGGGGAGCGTGTAAACCGAGAAGAAACCGGATGAATGCCCGGTCAAACGGTTGGTTGCAACCATCGCAATCCACCGGTCGATCATGTCGTCCCGGGAAGCCCCGTGTCGCTCAATCAGGTATTGCCGCAGGGCAACAATCTCTTTCTCGGTATCAGGATGGTAGAACATCGAGAGGTCGATATCGGCCGTGCTGGTCTCACGCGGAATGGACCGGAGCCGTTTTTCTACTGCCGCATATTCCGGGGGAAAGAACCGGGGCTCGGTCATGATGCGGGATAACGGGTTTGCATCATTGGCAATCACATTACGCCCGGAAAGGCCGGCTTCTATTACGGTTGTTCCCCTGCCGCTGAAAGGATCATAGACGATATCTCCTTTTTTTGTCAGGAGGCTGATAAAAAACCGGGGAAGCTGGGGTTTGAAACAGGCACGGTACGAGATCTCGTGGATAGAGGATGCGGCCCGCTGTTTTGAGGTCCAGAACTCATTGGTGTATTTCTTCAGTTCCGGTTCAGAGGGGTCAAGGGGCTCTATTGTTGTGGGATTGCCCGACTGACTGGTAAACCCGGCAAGTATACTGCCAAACCCCACAACGCCATTCCTTGTTTTCAATCCCTCACCAGGTACAGCTTGTCTGAGGTAGTGTATATCCACTCTGGTTTACACAGGCAAAATATCAGGGGGCATCCTCATAACCTGAATTAAAAAACGTAGGTATTGGATTTCCTACCCGTTGTGGGCGCCTTCCGCATCGAATGCAGGAGGATACCGGACGGTTCCCTGAACCCCATCGAGTGCACCGGGCACCAGTTCTAAGGCCATGAACGCCTCGTCCGGGCAGGGAAACGGTGCGGAGATCCCAAATGTGCAGGCCCGGGAGAACCCGAACCGGGGATAGTACCCCGGATGACCGACCACGATCACCGCACGGTGCCCGAGCTGCCGGCAGGCATTGAGCCCTTCTTCCAGGAGTGCAGCACCAACACCCTGGCACTGGAACGCCGGGTCCACGCCAAGCGGTGCCAGCGCCCGGGCAGGAATGCTCTCTTTTGAAGTATCGGAGCACTCGATTGTTATCGGGGGAAACAATACGTGCCCGATAATACGGTCATCGTGCACGGCAACAAGGGATAGATCCGCGGAAAAATCCCCATCCTTTCTGAGGGCATTGACAAGACGGGCTTCCCCATCCTGCGCGAATGCATCGTTATGCATGGCGAAGATATCCGGGATATCGTATGATGTTTCCGTCCGGATAAAAAAAGATCCCATCATCTCCTATAGGAGTCGTGAGGATAAATTATGGATGGTAGTGCAGAAGATTACAGGTTTTATCCCTGCCGGTCCGCCCGTTCCATAAAAAAAGGAGAATAACCGGGTTATTCCGGCGCAGGAGAGGCAGAGGCAGAGGCTTTCTTTACCTGGAACGCTGCAAAGATAGCAGCAATGCCGGTAATGAGGGCAAACACGCCGATAATCAACGGGATAAGTTCTGCTGCAAAGAAGGGGAAGATCAGGATAATGAGACCAAAGATCAGGCTGATTACTCCCAGCACACCGTTACCGGCATCCTTGGTGGTAAATGCCTGGTACAGGTGGGCAGCGCCAATGAAACATCCCCAGAAACCAATAAAGATGGCAAAGAACCCGAGGATAAATAACGTGCTGTAGAGCGGGTATGCGAGGATGATGATCCCGGCGAGGATATTTACTACTGCCAGAAAAATTTTCAGCCACATGCTGGATTTGTCAACAAAGAGACTGCCGAGGGTGAACAATCCGCCCACCAGCCAGTACGCTCCCATGAAGGTGATCAGGATGAGCGTGGTTATGCCCGGGGTGGTCAGGAACATAATCCCGATGATGAGGGAAAGAAGTCCCCAGACCAGTACAACCCACCACGGCAGAAGACTCGTGTAGCATGCCATCATTTCAGCGGCATTTGTTGGTTCATTTACGTCACTCATGATATGTTCATTTTGTCCTCACAAATTTTATAATAGTATCTGTTTTTTAGGGAAAATCCATTCACCCAAGGCCGCTTGTTGAGACTTTTTAAAAAATACATGAATCTATTGACCTGCACCGGATCGCAGCGTGTATCTGGGGGAAATTCCCATGATTTATTGCAATGAACGCAACTCTCCGGGCATATATTGATCTCACCCGGCTCCAGTTCTCGTTTGCCTGGCCCCTGCTCTTCTGCTCGGGGTACCTGCTCGCCACGGTTACTTACGGGGGATTTGCATGGTTTGATCTCCTGCGGGTTGTCCTGATCGGGTTTTTCGGGTTTGAAGCCGGGCTGGTACTGAATGATTTCATTGATCGCGAATATGACCGGAAGGATATCGAGACTGGAAAACTGACAAAATACTGGAGGGTCTTTGGCACAAGACCGATCCCTGCCGGGCTCATTTCCCCGCGCAACGCGATTGCCCTTTTCCTGATCCTTGCTGCGAT
>Ga0074195_1002301_pt1 | contig 22027 bp, 36 predicted proteins | sample EPASupsiteHSE623_FD_64525 | JGI IMG/M metagenome (GOLD analysis project Ga0074195, IMG submission 64525) | Bioremediated contaminated groundwater from EPA Superfund site, New Mexico - Sample HSE6-23 | ecosystem: Environmental > Aquatic > Deep subsurface > Groundwater > Contaminated ...
TCTTTTGGAACATTAATCTTTGCACTTGTCCCAGAAATAACTACTTTTCTCTTCATAAATCCCTTAATATTATTTACTTTTAGTTCAGTTTTGTTATAAAACTCTACTTTTTTCATAGTTCTATTAGAACTATTAAGTATTTATGTTTTATTGTGTTACAGAATACATATAAAATCGCTTCAGAAAGCTAAGCTCTTACGGTTTAGGAAAAAATCTGATACAGGGTAAGAAGGTCCGTCAATTCTACTCGCCATACCAACGCAAAGCGTATATGGGTTTCGTCAGGTCCTGTTCCCCTATATCTTGTATTAAATAGAGAATATAATTAAACCTTTCGGTTTAACAATTTTTAAGGATGAAGATATCCATTATTATCCTATAAGAACTCCGTTATATTAATGTGATTACAGATAGTTATGATAAACCCCCCTTGCAACTAAGATAAACCTCACATTAAACCCGAAGGGTTATACTACATTACCAGATGATTTCTTTTAAAAAGTTAAAGCCGAAACATTTAAAAGTAGGAAATTCCTACTTTCTTACATAATTAAAATGGAAATAAGCAAAATGAGTTCAAAGGGGCAAATAGTTATTCCTATTAAAATGAGAAATCAATTAGAAATAAATGCCAACTCAATAATTGCTATAGAGAGTATAAACAATGCGATTGTAATCAAAAAAGTAGATGAAGATTTGATTAATCAATTTAAAAAAAGTTTAGAAGATGTTAAACATGGAAGAATAAGAAGAGTCGCTTAAGTTAACGCTATATTCTTAACAAACTAGTTATATACTCTTTAAAATATGGGAAGAGTTCAATAATCTTATCAATTGTCTCTTGTTGTGATTTTTTACCTCCAAAAGCAACAATTAAAACAGCGGAGAGTTCATCATAAATTAAAAAATAAATTCTTTTCTCCCTTAATCTTTTTTCACGGAAGAATTTATATCTTATCTGATCTCCTACATAAGGATTTTCCTTTAATTGTAAAAACATCTTTTTGATTATTTCTTTATCTGAATTAGAAAGTTGTTCTATCTCTTTTTCAAAGCTTTCAGTAGCATAAACTGCATAAGCCATACTAAAAATTAATCTTTGGTGCTTTAATAACTTTTGATGAAACTTTTAAATAAGAAAAAAGGATTATAATCTTTCCTCGCAAGTTTTATAAAGGCATTTTTTCTTTGTATTTCATCCAGGGTAAGAAAATGATAGAAATCTTCGCTACATTGAAAAGTATCGCAGAAAATATAAATAAAAATATCACACTAAAAATAAAAAATGGTAGCACCAAAGGCACCGAGAAAAGGAAGTTTGCAGTATTGGCCCAGAAAACGTGGAGCTAAATTCTTACCTAGTGTAAACTGGGATGTTATTCCTTCTAATAATACAAAACATCTCAAGGGATTTATTGCATATAAAACAGGCATGGTTTCTGTTGAGATTAAAGATTCTACTCCTGATTCTATGACTAAAGATAAAAAAATTATTATTCCTGCTACAATTCTTGAGTGTCCTCCTATGAGGATTTTTTCTGTTCGATTCTATAAATATTCTAAAGTTGCTAGAGAAGTTCTTGCTGAAAACCCTGATAAAGAGCTTAAAAGAAAAATTACTTTTCCAAAGAAATTCTCACATAAACTTGAATCAGTAAAACCAGAAGAGTATGATGATATTAGAGTTATTGTTTATTCTCAAGTTAAAAAAACAAAAATAAAGAAAACACCAGATATGTCTGAGATTGCTCTTACTGGAGCTAATGTTTCTGAAAAACTTGCTTGGGTAAAAGAACATCTAGGAAAAGAAATTTCTATAGCTGATGTTTTTGAAAATAATAGTTTAATGGATTCAAGAGGATTAACAAAAGGAAAAGGTTTCCAGGGACCAGTTAAAAGATTTGGAGTTAAATTAAGATTCCATAAAACAGAAAAAGGACAAAGAAAAGTTGGTAGTATTGGTCCGTGGCATCCAACAGGAGTTACCTTTAGAGTTCCTCAGTCAGGACAAATGGGAATGTATACAAGACTTAAATATAATAATAAAATAATTTCAGTTTTAAAATCAAGTGAGAAACCAGTAACTAATCTTAAAAATTATGGAAATATAAATACAGATTATATTGTTGTTGATGGTTCTGTTCAGGGTTCTGCAAAAAGACCATTATTAATTACTGCTCCTTTAAGAGCTACTAAAAAACAAGCTAAAAAGAAATTTGAGTTATTGAGGATAATACAATGAAAACTAAAATATATTTAATTGATGGAAAGCATGGAAAAGAAATAGATACTCCTGCATATTTTTCTCAAGTTGTAAGAGAGGATATTGTTTCAAGAGTTTTAGAATCAAAGAAAATAAAACAGCCTTATGCACCTGCACTTATGGCTGGACAGCAATCAAGTGTTTCTGGTAAAATCATTCATAAAAGACACTGTTGGAAATCACAATATGGAAGAGGTATGTCAAGAATTCCAAGAAAAACAATGTCTGGTTCTGGTTCACAATTTAATTGGGTTGGTGCAAATGTTCCAAATACTAGAGGAGGAAGAAGAGCTCACCCTCCAAAAATAGAAGCAATGCTTAATATGAATAAAATAAATAAAAAAGAATATAGACTTGCTTTAATGTCTGCATTAAGTGCAACAGCAAGTGAAAAATATATTTTAGATAAATATTCAAGTTTAGATAAATTAACAAAACACGCTCCTTTTATTGTTGAATCAAAGATTAGTTCTCTAAAAGCAAAAGAATTAATATCTAGTTTAAAGAATATTTTAGGAGAAGAATTATTTAATGTTGCTGTTTCAAAGAAAAAAGTAAGAGCAGGAAGAGGAAAGAGAAGAGGAAGAAAATACAAAAAAAGTGCAGGAATGCTTTTAGTTTTAGCAAAAGATGAAAAAGTAAAAACAAATGCATTTGATGTTGCAAATGTAAAAAGTTTAGGTATTAATGATTTAGCAGAGGGTGGATTAGGAAGAGTAACAATGTATACTGAAAAAGCAATAGACGAATTAAATGGGAGATTAAAAAAATGAACACATCAGGAGTGCAATTTATACCAGTAACAACTGAAAAAGCAGTTATGTTAGTTGAAAAAGATAATGTTGTAACTTTTACAGTTAATATGAAATATCAAAAAGCAGAAATTAAAAAACAATTTGAAGAAATTTTTAATGTTAAAGTTGCAAAGATAAGAACTTTAATAAAAGAAAATAAAAAATATGTATTTTTAAAATTAAAAAAGGAGTTTCCAGCAATTGATCTGGCAACTAAAATAGGAATAATCTAATGGGAAAGCGTATTATACAACAGCGTAGAGGAAGAGGAACTAAAAGTTATAGAGTAAGAGTAAAAGCTTATGTCTATAAGATTCAGTATCCAGCAAACTTAAAAGGTGTTGGAAAAGTTATCAAATTATTAAATTCAAGAGCTCATAGTGCTCCTTTAGCAAAAGTAGAGTGTATGATGAATTCTAAGAAAAATTATTTTTATATTCCTGCATTTAAAGGAATGATAGAAGGACAGCAAATTCAATTTGATACAAAAGAAATCAAACCAGGAAATATTGTTGATTTAGAAAATGTTCCTGTTCAAACTCCTATTTATTGTATTGAATCTCGTCCTGGAGATGGAGGAAAATTCATAAAAAGTGGTGGAACTCATGCAGAAATAACTAAGATGGTTGGAGACGCTGTTGGAATTATATTCCCTTCAAAAAAAGAAAAAACATTCCATAAAAAATGTAGAGCAATTATTGGAGTAATTGCTGGTACTGGAAGATTAGATAAACCAATTGTAAAAGCAGGTAAAAACTTTTATATTAAAAAGTCAAGAAATAAATTATGGCCTAGAACATCTGCAGTAAAAATGAATGTAATTGACCATCCATTTGGTTCTGGTAGAGGAAAGAGAATTAAGTCAAAGGTTGCTAAGAGAAATGCTCCTCCAGGTGCAAGAGTAGGATTAATAAGGCCTAGAAGAACTGGTAAATTGAAATAAAATGGTAGAAGAAATACACACAAAGAAACAAATAACATTCAGAGGAAAGACTCTTGATGAGTTGCAAAAACTAGATGTAAGAGAGTTTGCTAAACTTTTAAAATCAAGAGCAAGAAGAAATGTTTTAAGAAACTTCCAAGAGATTGAAAAATTTGTAATAAGAGTTAAGAAAAAAGTTTCAAAGAATAAACAGATTAAAACTCATTTAAGAGATATTGTTGTAGTTCCAGAATTAGTTGGAATGAAAATACAAGTTCATAATGGAAATAAATTTTTCCCTATTGATGTTACAATAGAAATGTTAGGACATAGATTAGGAGAGTTTTCTCTAACAAGAGCAAAGATAAATCATAGTAAAGCTGGAGTAGGAGGAACAAAGGGAACTAAATCACAAGCTAAACATTAAACAATGACAGAAAAAAATTATAATCCAGAACAAAAAACTGCTAAGGTAATGCAACAAAAACCAGTAGGACATATAGAAGCTAAACCTAAAACAGAAGTTAAAAAAACAGAAAAAGTTGAAGAGAAAAAGCAAGTTAAACAAATAGTAAAAAAAGAATTTGCAGAAGTTAATGCAAGAAACTTACCAATATCAAAAAAATGCTCAATGTATATCTGTAATTTTATTAAAGGAAAAACAATTGACAAAGCAATTGCAGATTTAGAAGATGTTTTGAAATTTAAGAAAGCAGTTCCAATGAAAGGAGAGATTCCTCATAGACATGGAGAGGGAATGATGTCTGGAAGATTCCCTCAAAAAGCATCAAGTAATTTTATTTTATTATTAAAAGGATTAAAAGGAAATTCAATTGTAAATGGAATAGAAAATCCAGTTATAACAACTGCTATTGCTAATTTTGGACCTAAGCAATATGGTAGATTTGGAAGAACTCATAAAAAAAGAACTCATGTTAATTTAATTGCAAAAAATAAAAAATCTGGAGGAAAAAAATAATGGAAGAAAGAAAAGCAGTAAAATTAAAGAAAGATGAATTTGCAGTAAAAGAATATGTAAAAACTTCACTTGGAAAAGGAAAAATGAGTAAAGTTGGAATAGAATATACTCCTGTTGGAGAAAAAATAATTATTACTACTCACAAACCAGGATTAGTTATTGGAAGAAAGGGAGAGAAAATTGCTGAACTAACAGAAGTATTAAAAACAAAATTCAAGCTTGCAAATCCTCATATTGAAATTGAAGAAATAAGAGAGCCAGAATTTGATGCTCAAACAATGGCAGATGATATTGCATTAGGATTAGAAAGATTTGGACCATTAAAATTCAAAGTTATTGCCTATAGAGCTTTAGAAAGAATAATGAAAGCAGGAGCTCTTGGAGTTGAAATAAAATTAAGTGGAAAACTTCCAAGTGCAAGAGCAAAACAATGGAGATTCTCTCAAGGTTATTTAATGAAAACAGGAGACTCTGCAAAAGTAGTAGATAGAGCTCAGTCAAGAGCAGAAACAAAACCAGGAACAGTAGGAATTAAAGTTGGAGTTTTATCTCCTCGTGCTAAGATTGTAGATAAAATAGTAATTGACGACGCATTATTAAAAAAATTAAAATCAAATTCAGAAGCACCTTTGGAAAAAACAAAGAAAAGATTAAGAAAAATTGAGGTAATAACACAATGAAAATGGATGAAATAAGAAAAATGAGCAAAGCTCAAAGAGAGAGCAAATTAAAAGAATTAAGAATGGAAATGATAAAATCAAAAGCAACATCAGCAAAAACAGGAAGTGCAAAAACAAAACAAATAAAAAAGATAGTTGCAAGAATACTTACACTCAACAAATCTCAAGAAGAGGAGTTGAAAAAATAAAACATGGAAATATGCCCAAAATGCGGCTTGCCTGAGCAAGCTTGTGTTTGTGAACAAATCGTAAAGGGTTCACAAAGAATAAAGGTAACAACAGACAAAAAACGATATGGAAAAGTCGTTACTATTGTTACAGGATTCGACAGTGGAGTCGATGTAAGAAAAATCGCAAAAACTCTGAAAAATGAGTTGGCTTGCGGAGGAACTTACAAAGATGAAGCAATTGAATTGCAAGGAGATCACAGGAAAAGGATAAAACCAATTCTTGTAAACCTTGGATTTGCTGAAGAGTCCATAGAAGAATAAACAAACACACAAAAAACAAAATGGAAAAAGAAAAGAAAAAAAACAAGAAAGCAGAAGCTGAAATAGTCGGAACTGCAAAGAAATGTACTGATGTAGATTGTCCTACTCATGGAAGATTAAAAATTAGAGGAAGAACTTTTGAAGGTAAAGTAATTAAAAAATTCCATAAAAGAATTGCAATTGAATTTGAAAGAATGATTTATGTTAGAAAATATGAAAGATATGCTAAATCAAGAACAAAAATACATGCAAGACTTCCAATTTGTATGGAAGATAAAATAAATTTAGGAGATATTATTAGAATTAAAGAATGCCGTCCTTTGAGTAAGATTATACATTTTGTAGTTATTGAAAAAATTAGGTCGACAGATGAACTGTCTACTGCTTCGCCTAAAAGGCAAATCAGAGATGCGATTGAAGAAGGAGGAAAAGCAAAATGAAACCAATTAATGCAAGAGGAACAGCAGGATTAAACCTAGGAGCATATATGACTGCAGCAGATAATAGCGGAGCTAAAATTGTAAAACTTGTTGGAGTTAAACATGCAAAAGCAAAAAAGAAAAAGCAAACAAATGCTAAAATTGCTGACTGGGTTAAAGTATCTGTTAGAAAAGGAATTCCAGAAATGAAAGGAAAAGTATTTGATGCTGTTGTAATAAGACAGAAAAAACCATGGAGAAGATTAAGTGGAGAGAGAGTTGCATTCGAGGATAATGCTGTTGCACTTTTAAAAGATGATAAAGGTAATCCAAAAGGAACTCAAATTAAAGGTCCAGTTGCAAGGGAGGTAATGGAGCGATGGTCATCTGTAGCTAAACTCGCTTCAAGTGTATATTAAAATGAGTGACTTTTATAATGATTCAGAAAATAGAAAATTTCCTCAAACAATAGGAGAATGGGTTAGAGCAGTAAGCCCTCATCAGATTATAGCAGAAATGTATAGACAGTATGGAGATAATAATATGAAAAGAATATTAAAAGAAACTAGAGAAATAGCAAATACTCAATATGTTACTCAGGTAACTAAAATGAATATGACAATGAGGTGTGGATTTAGAAGATGAAAAGAAAATTTAGTAAATCATGGAAGGCTAGTAAACAGCCAAGAAAGCAAAGAAAGTACAAATTCCAGGCTCCGTTGCATATAAAGAGAAAAATGCTTTCAACAAACTTAGCTGAAGATTTAAGAAAGAAATTAGGAAAGAGAAATATTGTAATAAGAAAAGATGATAAAGTTAAAATAATGAGAGGAAAGTTTTATGGAAAACAAGGTAAAGTAGTAAGAGTGTTTACTAAAATAGGAAAAGTAACTATTGAAGGAATTCAGATAAAAAAACAAGATGGTTCAAAAGCAAATATAAAATTATACACTTCAAATTTACAAATAACTGAATTAGCAGAGAGAGGAAAAATGGAAAAAGCTAAAACAGAAAACAAAGAAGTTAAAAACACAGCAAAGTCAGAAATTAAATCAGGAGAACATAAAAAATGAGTCATCTAAAGAGACAGGCAGTACCAAAGACATGGCCAGTACATAGAAAAGGAACAACATTTGTAGTTAGTCCTAGTTTTGCAAAAAATTCAGGAATTCCTGTTTTAATAGTTTTAAGAGATATGCTTAAAGTTGCTGAAATAAGAGGAGAGGTAAAAAAAGCAATTAATTCAAAATTAATTTTAATAAATAATAAAGAAGTAAAAGATGATAAACAAAGTATGCTTTTATTCGACACTTTAACTTTAGTTCCAACAAAACAATGTTATAGATTAATTCTAAAGATAAATGGAAAATTTGATTTAGAAAAAATAAGTGAAGCAGAGTCAAGCAAAAAAATATCTAAAATTGTTGACAAAAAAGTTCTAAAAGGAAAGAAAATGCAATTGAATTTAAGTGATGGAAGAAATGTTCTTTCTAATGAAAAATGCAAGATTAATGATTCAGTATTAATAAATTTAAAGAGTAAAAAAATAGAAAAGTGTATTGTATTTAAAGAAGGAGCTAAGGTGTTTAGCTTTGGTGGAAAGCACACAGGTAAGACAGGAAAAATAATCAGCATTAATCCAGAATTGAAAATTGCTAAAATTGATTTTGGAGAGGATAAAATTGATGTTTTAATTAAACAGTTGATAGTTATAGAATAAAATGGAAAAAGAAAATATAATGAGAAAAGTAAGAATAGATAAGATTGTTTTAAATATAGGTGGAACAGGAGATAGTTTAGAAAAAGGAATGAGATTATTGCATTTAATTACAGGAAGAAAACCAACAAAGACTAAAACTACAAAAAGAATTCCAACTTTAGGTGTTAAACCTGGATTAGAAGTAGGAGTAGTTGTTACAGTAAGAAAAGATTTAGCTCCATTTTTAAAAAGAATGCTTTTTGCAATAGATAATAAATTAAGTAAGAGACAAATAAGTAATAATAATTTTTCTTTTGGAATTAAAGAATACATTGAAGTTCCTGGAATGGAATATCAAAGAGATATAGGAATTTTAGGATTTGATGTTACTGTGGTATTCAAAAGAGCAGGAAGAAGAGTTAGATTAAGAAAAATAAAACAAGGAAAAATACCAAAAAGACAGGTAATTACAAGAGAAGAAATAATTAAATTTATGGAAGAGCACTTCCAAACTCAATTTAGAAAATGAGAGCAAATATAGAAATATTTGTACTCATTCAAAATTTACACGGAGGCTATTTTAAATGACAGCAAGTGATTGGAAAAAGGTATTCAAGCAATTAGATGCAAAACCAGTTGTAAAAGCTAAGTTTATAAAACATAATAAGCCCAAAGATAGGAAGATAGGAGTAGCATCTCAAAAATGCGAGAAATGTGGAAGATTCGGAGCTCATATAAAGTCATATGGATTAAATTTATGCCGACACTGCTTTAGAGAAATTGCAGTTGAAATCGGATTTAAAAAATATAGTTAAAATGTCACACGATATAGTTGCTGATGCATTGAACATGATTAAGAACGCTAATTCAATTAAAAAGGAAACTCTTGAAATATCTAGAATTTCAAATCTTTTAATTGAAGTGTTAAAAATCATGAAACAAGAAGGTGCTATTAAGAAATATAAAATAGAACCAAAAGAAAAGAAAATAGAAATAACAATTGGAAATTTAAGTGATTGCAGAGCAATAAAACCAAGATTTACAGTAGACAAAGAACAAATAGAAAGATACAGAAGAAGATATCTTCCATCAAGAAATATGGGAACAGTAATTATCTCTACAAATAAAGGATTAGTAACTCATAAAGAAGCTCAAGAAGAAGGAATAGGAGGATGCTTAATTGCATACTTTTACTAATGAGAAGAGAAATATTTGCTGAGATTGAAATTCCACATGGAGTTGAAGTTAAACTAGATGGAGAGATGTTAGTTGTAAAAGGACCTCAAGGAGAAAACAAGAAAAAATTCAGTTTTAAAAAGTTATTTTTTGAAATTAAAGATAAAAAAATAAAAATCGGAAGTAAAATAGCAACTAAGAGAGAGAAAAAAATGATTAATACAAATGAAGCTCATATAAATAATATGATTAAAGGAGTTCAGGAAAAATACGAATACAAATTAAAGGTTTGCTTTAATCACTTTCCTATAACTGTAAGTGCAGAGAAAAATTTAGTATCAGTAAAAAACTTTTTAGGAGAAAAAACACCTAGAAAAGTATTGCTTCCTGCAGGTGCAGATGTAAAAATTAACAAAGATTTAATCACTATCACTTCAACTGACAAGGAAATTGCAGGACAAGCTGCTGCTAATTTAGAAACAGTTACAAGAATTAGATTAAGAGATAGAAGAGTTTTCCAAGACGGAATATTCATAACAAATAAAGCAGGGGAGGAAATGTAAATGAAAAAGAAAAATCCAGTATTTTTAAGAAGAGCATCTTCAAGACATTCAAAATTAGGATTGAGAAGAAAGAAAAAACAAAAATGGAGAAAACCTACTGGAAGACATAATAAATTAAGAACACAACAAAAAGGAAAAGAAGCAAGTGTTAGTATTGGTTATGGAAATAGCAAAGAGGAAAGAGGAAGAATTAATGGAAGAGTTCCAGTAATAATTAACAATATAAAAGATATGGCTAAAGTGAGAAAAGAGCAAATTGCGGTTTTAGGTAGAATGGGTATGAAGAAAAAAATAGAAATTGCAAAAATAGCAAAAGAAAAAGGAATTTTAATGCAAAATTTAAAAGTAAATAGAATACTTAAAAAAATGGAGAAGAAAAAATGAATCTTAGAAATAAAAGATTACTAGTTACAAGAACACTTGGAATTGGAAAAGCAAGAATACAATTTGCAGAAAAAAGATTTGCAGATATTAAAGAAGCAATTACAAAACAAGACATAAAAGATTTAATTGCAGATGGAGCAATAATGATTAAAGATGTAAGAGGAAGAAAAAAAATTGAAAAACATAGAAATAGAAGTGTTGGAAATGTAAGAAAAAAAGTTAATGTAAGAAAGAAGAGATATGTTGTTATGACAAGAAAACTAAGAAGATATATTGCTGAAATGAAAAAACAAGATAAAGTATCAAGAGAAGATTTTAAGGATATTAGAAAGAAAATAAAGAATAAAAAATTCCCTAGTCTTGCAAGCTTAAAAACATATTTAGGAGAGTTAAAAAAATGACAATAGCAAAAAGAAGAAGAAGAGAAAATAAAACAGATTATGCAAAAAGAATAAAACTTTTGAAAGGTGGAAAACCAAGAGTAGTATTTAGAAAAACAAACAAATATATTATTGCACAATATGTAACAAGTAAAGAAGCTCAGGATAAAATAGAGATAGGAATAACTTCTAAAGAGCTTATGGAATATGGATGGCCAAAAGAATTTGAAAACAGCTTAAAATCAATACCTGCAGCATATTTAACTGGATATTTAATTGCAAAGAAAGTAAAAGAGAGTAAGTTAAAAACACCAATTGTTGATTTAGGAATGTTAAGAGCAAGTCACAAAACTAAGATTTATGGTTTTATCAAAGGATTAATTGATGGTGGAATGGATATTAGTTGTAAAAAAGAAGCTTTTCCAGAAGAGGCAAGACTACATGGAAAAAATCTTAAAAAAGATTTTACAAAAATTTTCAGTGAAATTAAATCAAAAATAGATAAAAAATGAAAATACAAGAAGAAATAAAAAAAACAGCTGAAGCTCATGGAGAGCTTTCAGAGCAAGAAGCTGAGAAAAATGCAAATCAACCAAAAGAAGTAACTGAAAAAATGCTTGAAAAAGAAATAAAAAAAGAAGAAATTTTAGATGAAAAATTAAAAGAAGAGATAATTAAAGAAATTAAAGTTGAAAAAAATCCAGTAAGAGGAAGACGTGGAGAAAAAACAAGAGAAGAAATTGTTGCTGCTTGGGATCCTAAAACTTTGTTAGGAAAAGAAGTAAGAGAGGGAAAGGTTAAACATATAGACGAAATAATTAATAATAAAAGAAGAATTCTAGAATCAGAAATTGTAGACAAATTACTTAATGTTAAAGCAGATTTAATTTCAATTGGACAATCAAAAGGTAAATTTGGTGGAGGAAAAAGAAGAGCTTGGAGACAGACTCAAAGAAAAACTAAAGAAGGAAATGTTCCAACTTTCTCAACAATGGCTGTTGTTGGAGATGAAAAAGGACATATTGGAATTGGAGTTGGAAAATCAAATGAAACTCTTCCAGCAAGAGACAAAGCAGTTAGAATGGCAAAATTAAATGTAATTAAAGTTACAAGAGGATGTGGTTCTTTTGACTGCACTTGCTCTGATCCTCATTCTATTCCATTTCAAGTTGAAGGAAAAGCTGGAAGTGTTAGAGTAAGATTAATTCCTGCTCCTCAAGGAACTGGATTAGTTGTTGCAAATGAATTAAAAAAATTATTAAAGCTAGTAGGAATAAAAGATGTGTTTAGTAAAACATTTGGAATACAAAGAACATCTTATAACTTAATGAAAGCTTGTATGGATGCTTTACAAAAAACAAATAAGGAGTATAAAAAATGACAAATAAAATGATAGCATTAGTTAGAATCAAGGGAGAGTTGCATTTAAATCAAGATATTAAAGAGACTCTTTTTAGATTAAGATTAAGAAGAAAATTCGCTTGTGTTGTATTAGAAAATCCTAGTGAAGTTCATATGGGAATGATTAAAAAAGTAAGGGATTTAATTGCATTTGGAGAGATTAATAAAGAAACTTATAAAGAATTAGTTGAGAAAAGAGGGAGAAAAGTAGAAGGAAAATTAAAACCTTTTTTCAGATTACACCCTCCTAGAAAAGGAATTGATACTAAAATGCACTTTGGAGAAACAACTCGTGGAGTTTTAGGAGACAATGGAGATAAAATAAATGATTTAATCAGGAGAATGTTATAAAATGTCATTAAGAAAAACACATAAAAGAAAAAAATATTCAAGAATGCATGGAAGAAATATGGGAACAGCTGGGCATGGAGCAAGAAAAAAGAATAAAGGAAGTGGACATAGAGGAGGAATTGGAATGGCTGGTTCAGGAAAAAGAGGAGACCAGAAAAAAACTTTAGTTCAGAAATTATATGGACATGGATATTTTGGAAAACAAGGAATTACAAGTAAATCTACTCAAAGAGATAAAAGACAAAGAATTGATTTAAGAGATATTATTTCAAATAAAGATAAATACAAGAATAAAAAGGGAGAGTTTGAATTAAAAGAATACAAGATTCTTGGAGAGGGAGATGTTTCTGAAAAGATGATTATACATGCTAAAGAAGCATCTGCTTCAGCTATAGAGAAAGTTAAGAAAGCTGGTGGAGAAATTATATTAAAGAAAAAGGAAGAGTTTGAAGCAAAGAAATTAATTATTACTCAAAAGAATAAAGAAGCAGTGAAGGGAAAAAAGGAAAAGGTTGTTAGTAAGTGAGGGGAAGATTTTATTTTGAGGTGTTCGTAACAGAACACGAGAGTTCTGGAAAATTAAGATGAAAGAAATAAATGAACAATATGTACTAGGATACTTGCTTAAGCAAGGAGTTGAAGATTTACCTCAAGAGAGTATTGCCACCCTAATGGCCACTATGAAAAAATATGGAGATAATAGATGGTGGGAATCTGATGACATTGTTACACTAGCATATCATCAGCTACATGAAAATATTTCAATGATTAATTTAGAAACAGTTTACCAAGGTGCTAGTAAAATTTGTGGTAGAAGTGTATATACTCATGATTTGGTGGACACGGAAAATTTAATAAAAGAGGTAGAATTAGGTATGAAAAGATTAAAAAGAGGAATTATTTTAACTGAAGAAGCACAAGAAGCTGCTGTTGAAGCTAGCATAGGAAGATTAGAAAAGAAACTAAAAGAACGAGGTGGGAGAGTAATAAGAATTAATGTGGCTACAGAAGAAGTAGATAACTCGGGTTATGATGGTTGGTTAAATCCAAAATAAATTAATACAACCGTATTTTAATGAGGTGATAATAGACTATTTTAAAAAGAAATTATTAATGTGTAGAGAATTCGTGTTGGGTTGATGGTTTTTGCAAAAAAATATTAATATAATTTAGAGTAGATTTACACATTACTAGATATTTCTTAAGAGCATTCAAACGAAGCAGAATGCGAGTTGTTAATGTGAAATAACCCTTCGGGTTTCTCTAGGGGTTAATCTTAATTGCATATACTGGATAATATAAACATCCTTGCAGTTTTTTTATATTACCAACTTTTCTTAGAAAAATATTATATCTTCAACTTCTGTCTTAACACAGCCAAACTCATAACTACTAACTTGCTGAAATCTCCTTGCTTTAACATTTTCAGGGCAATCTTGAAGTTATCAGAAAACTTGAATTGTCCTTTCTTTTTACCCCACCAATAGAGAATGTCAGCAGATGCTGCACTGACATCAGAATAACTTAAATTAGGACCAGTATATATTGGGGCTCTGCTATGATATTTTTCTCCTATGCAATCTTTTAACCAAACATTGTCGTCCCATAATCCTTTTTTCTTACCTATATCATAAACTTCTGTTTTAGGATAAGCCAACAAAATTGAAGCAGTTGTTACATCTGGATTTAGCTCTTCAATATATCTCTTTTTTAATTTTATATTTTCTTTTGTTTCATGGTCTCCGCCAATAATAAAATAACTTTTTGTTTTTATTTTATATTTCTTACATAAATCAAAAGCTAGTTTTGCTTGAGCATGAGTATGACTTTTTTTAAACCATTTTAATCCTTCTTCTGTGCAATCTTCAATTCCAAACTCAATCATATTGCAGTTTGCTTTTTTCATCCAACTTAAGAGTTCCTCGTCTACAATATTAACTTCTGCTCTGCACTGCCAGCCCATTTTTTCATTTAATCCTTCTGCAATTATCATCTTGCAAATTTCAATTGCTCTTTTTTTATTTGAGGTAAAATTATCATCATTAAAAACAATAAATCTTATTCCTAAATTATAAAGCATTTTTATTTCATCTAAAACATTTTTAGCAGAACGGAATCTTATTTTATAACCCCAAAAATTTCCAGATGAACAAAAAGTGCATCTAAATGGGCATCCTCTTGAACTTATTATGCTTCCATAAAAAGAATTTTGGAATTCCTTTGGATATTCTGTTTGAGCAACATAGTTTTTTAGATTAAAAAATTTCCATTCTGGAAAAGGAAGTTCATCTAGATTTTCTATTGCGAGTGCAGGAGGATTATGAACTACTACTCCGTTTTTCTTATAAGATATTCCTAAGATTTTATCTAGAGGTTTCTTTTTTTCTAAAGCATTAATTAAATTAACAATTGTGTATTCTCCCTCATTTCTTACAATAAAATCAATAAAATTATAATTTTTTAAAAGCTGGTCTGGAATTAAAGTTGGATGGGGTCCTCCTAAAATTACTGGAAGATGATATTTTGATTTGACTATTTTAGCCATTTCTAATGCCTCAAATCTATTTGTAGTATTCATTGTAATTCCTACAATTTGAGGAGAAACTTTTTCTAGATAAGACATTACTTCTGAAATAGATGAATTTGCTCCGTCATGCAAAAATGCTTGATGTCCTTTAGAATTCAACATAGAAGTAAGATAAGCTATTCCTAAAGAGGGAAAATTCTTATCACTTTGAGGTGGACTTAAAAATAATACTCTCATGTTCCTCTTAAAAATAAGCTCATTAAAAGCTTTTCTATAATAAAAAGTTAAATAAAAAATAAATAAAAATTATTTTGGGGGTTTAGAATCTTCTTCTATTACCGCCACCGAAGCCGCCTCTAGATCCGCCACTACCACCACTACCGCCGAATCTATTTCCTCCTCCACTTCCAAACTCTCTTCTAGGTCTTCTTGGGGCATCTGGGTCCAATGGTTTAGCTTCAGAGACTTTTAACTCTCTTCCACCAACATCTTTACCATTCATTTCTGAGATAGCTTTTTTAGCTTCCTCATCATCTGAAATAGTTACGAATCCAAAACCTTTTGATCTTCCAGAAAACTTGTCTGAAATGATTGAAGCTTCTTCAACACTATAAGCTGAAAAAAGATCTTTTAGACCTTCATTATCAACATTAAAGGGTAAATTGCCTACATATAGTTTCATCTGTATATATCCTCCTTACAACTGTCTGAATTTGAAAAGAATTAACTTCCCGAAATTACTAAATTTAACTGTCATAAATAAACCTAAGAAAGTAGGCTTTTAAATGTTTGTGGTTTGCAAAATAGAGTTTTGGGGGATTTTAGATGGTTTGAGTTAGTGTATGTTAAGAGAAAACTCAGTATCACCTCTTTTTTAGATTAATAGTTATTGTAAGTGAGATAAACTTCATCGGAGTTCTTAGGAGATAATAGCGTATTTTGAAGCAGGGGGTAATAAACAAGGAATTCGTGGGGGTTATCTGTATTGCTGGCAGTTAAGTTGAGTATAACTTGGCTTTAATGAGGCGATAATAAATTTGTTTTATCTTAAAAAGCTAAAGCTTTTTAAACAGATTTAATTAATCTTTAATTGAGGGATGGCTAACCAGAAGCCTTATTCTAGGATTAATACATGAAAACAAATCAAGAAAGCAAATATCAATTAAATAGGAGATTTTCTTAGGAGTAAATATGTTCTTTGATTATTCTAAAAAAAGAAAGCTGTGTTTTGATATATCTCATGCTTATCAGGATAGAGTATTTGATATGGTTAGAGAGTTAGCTGAAACAGGGAAAGTTCAAGAATATGAACAACATAAGGAAAGAAGAGAGACACTTGGACAATTTGGCATAAGTATTGATAGAAAATACACTCCAGAAGTAAATTTTTTGTATCATTGTTGTACTAAAATAAGAAAATATCAGGAATTAGCACAATCGTTAAAAGCAGTTTTTTTAAAAGTAGAAAATCTAGAAAGAAAATTATCTCATGTTCCAAATGAAAAACCTCATCATCTTAAAGTAGAACCGTTAATATCTCACCCTATGTTAGAAAAGTTACAGCAATCTGAACAAGCTAGATCTTCTGAAATGGTTATTGGCTAAGCATTTTTTGAGAACTTAAAACTAAACTTTCCATCTCTGAATTAATTTGTTCTAAATTATTATTCAATTCATGCTTTGCTTGATGCAATTTATCTACTTGTTCTGAAATTAATTTTCTAGTATCTTCTATACTTTTTTTAACTAGATTTCTATTTCCAATATCTACTGTTAGCTCTTCGCTTGCTAGTTTAGCTTTAACAAAAATTCCTCTTCCAATAGGAGCCATTATCTCTGTTCCTGTTTTTCCTTTTAGTTCTTCTAATCCTAAATTTAAATCTCCCATTTCAAGTATTGCTTGTTCTACTGCTCTAAGCTGTTGTTGAATTTGATTCATATGCTGTTCAAAATAACTGAGTTTGAACATTAGCTCTTGTTGTGATTGTTCCATTTGATTATTGTTTTTGTTCTCTTCTTGTTTCATGATTATCTTGGGAAGAATGAGTTTTTAAAATTGTTGGTTTATAATTAGAGAGTTAAATTTTTTTATTTTTCATTTTAATGCACATTCATTATTTTTCTTAATACAGAACTAAATACCATTACAAATATTAAATAAAACCAAAACCAGCTCATAAATCCAAAAAATTTAGGATTTCCTAAAACTAAAAAGAAATCCATAAACCATCTAAATAATAAGATAAATGGAATAATTGTGAATATTGTTGTTTTCATTGTTAATTCCATTATTTTTCCTGTAATTTCCATGCTTCTTTGCATATTTTTTTGATTTATTTCTAATGCTTTTTGAGGATCATGTTTTAACTCTCTTACTTCTTTTTGAAGTTCTTTTTGCTCGTCTTTTAATTCTTTAATTGCTTTTTGATTTGTAAAATATTTTTGAAGAAGAGTTGTTATTAAGGCTATTACAAAAATAAGAATCATCATTCCCCAAGTTAAATTCCAGTTTAATAATGCGCCTAAACTTGGGTCTAATAACTTATGAACATTATCTTTTATTGCTGGAACATGACTCCATGAAAATGCAATTAACATAGATAATACCATTAAGCCAAACATAATTGCAAAGAACTTTCCCATTCCTTTGTTATCCATTTTTATTAAAGAAGAAATTAGTTTTTAAGGGTTTAGTTTTATTGTCCGCCACCCATGAATTTTCTAAATGCAGGATTCATGTCAGTCATGTGCTGATGAGCAATATTTTGATATAATTGGAACATAATCATAATTACTAAAAGCATTGCTGTTCCAGAAACTAAAGCTCCAAGCATATTTGTTATTGAAGCTAAAAATCCAATTGCAGCTCCACCCATTACTGTTAATGGAATAATGTATCTATCTAAAATACTTTCTAATATTCTTGGGTCTTGTCTAAATCCTGCAACTTGCAATCCAGAAGCAGCAATTTTTTGTGCTTGAGCTGAAGCATCCATTCCAGAAGTTTTAACCCAAAATATTGCAAAGATTGTAGAGAAAATCATAAAGAAGATTACATGAGTTAATCCTTGTAAAAAGTGAACAGGTAATAAACTTCCTCTAAGTGCTAGTTCTAATAAAGGATTAGAATCAAGCCAGAATGCTAATCCTGAAATAGCTCTTCCGTCTGTAAAATGTCCTATCCATCCAAAGTAAGAAGCTATTTTTGCACCTAAGCTACAAGTTCCTCCTTCAATTAAACAAGATTGTGCTGCATTTTCTAATAATCCTCCAAATAACTGAATATTAGCAACAAGAGCTGCTGTTAAAATAACTGGAATAACAGAAGAATAGAAAAAAGATAATGGCCATTTAATTCCATATCCTCTTACTCTTCCAAAAGATAAAGGAACTTCTACTTTTAATGATTGAGCCCAGACAACCATTAAAAATATAACTACTGTGGAAATTATTGCTCCTAATGCAACAAGTAATTCTGTTTGTGCTCCTGTAATAAATGATTGAACTAAAACTAAAATCTTTCCTGCACAAGGAGTATCTTTAAAGTCTAATAAACAATTTTTTCCTTGAGCATTTACAAACTGAAAGGCTGAAGTAATTAATCTCCAAGAAACTCCTGCTGCAATAAATAAACTTACACCTGAACCAAATCCCCATTTTTGACATACTTCATCCATGTAGAAAATTGCTAGTCCTCCTAAAATCAGTTGTCCTATCATTATCCAAGCAAAACCAACTTCTGCTTGAAGTCCACCCATTAAAACATAAACTACTGATTCAAAAATTATAAAAAAGAAAACTAGTAATTTCTGTATTCCTTGGAAAAATCTTTTTCCTTCTGAAGTTGTCTGGTCAATATTAATTATACCTGCTCCACTAAGTAATTGAAGTATAATCGATGCCATTACAATTGGACCAATACCTAAAGAGATAATTGAGCCAAAATCTGTTCCTAGAATAATTGCAAGATATTTAAATCTCTCAAGAGCATTATTTGAAAGTCCAAACAAAGAAACATTTGCCAATACAAAGAAAATTCCCAAGATAATTATAGTCCATTTTAACTTTGTATTAAAATCTACTTTTTTTTCTTCTGGTTTTGTAACTTCAGGTATAAATGAAAATAGGTTTCTTAAATCTGCCATATGTTATTTTATGAGAAATCTTGTTTTTAAAGGTTTTTGATGTTTTATTTATTAAGAAGTTATATTGAAATAAGTTAATCTATTGGGGAAATTAGTAATGCGTAAGAACTCCGCTGGTTATGATAATTATAGAAGGTTATAATGAAATTTATTTTGCAAAAACCATTAACTTAACATGAATTCTTTATCTATTGCCAATCGCATTCTGCTTCGCTTGAATGCTCTTAAAAAATATTTAGTATGGCGTAAATCCATTTCCAGTTATATTCGACTTACCTGCTAGCGATTAATGATAAACTTCATCAGAGTTCTTATATAATAAAATTACTTTAAACATCATTAACTAATTATAAAAGAATAACTCATTCATCAGTTATAATCTTAGTTATATATTTCTTTTTAACAAACTCAAAAGCAGGATTAATTATTTTTATGTTTTTAGGAGCATTGTTCCAAACTTCATTTAAGTTTCTTTGCTCTAGAGGAATTTTAGTTTTTGTAAATTTCCAAGAGTCTGCAATAACATAAACAGGAGTTTTCTCTTTTTTTGCTAGTTCTGCAATTACTTCGCTTCCAATTTTATTTATTATTCCTGTTTTTAATAAAGCGTCTGATCCTAAAAATACTTTTTTTGCTTTTTTCATTCCTTGCTCTCCTGCTAAAACAATTCCAACAGCAGAGTCTGGAATAATTGTTACTTTTATTCCTGCATTTTTTAATTGCTTTGCTGTTTTTCTTCCTTGATATAAAGGACGAGTTTCTGTATTATAAACCTCAAAATGTTTTCCTTTTTTCTTTGCATAGATTAAAGAATTTATAACATTTGTAGAATGGCAATGTGTAAGAATTATATCATTCTGATTTATTAGTTTCAAAACTTTTTTATTTATTTTATCTTGAGCTTCTTCAAAGTGAGATAGAATTTTGTTATAGGATTCTTTATCTAATCTATTTAATACATTAATCAGCATAGGTTCTGTTGGTCTTAAAGATAAAAGTATTTTTTTAGATACTGGAGTTGGAATTAAATGATATGCTTTCAAAGCTTCTCTTGCAATATTTCTTGCTCCTTGAATTTTAACTGACTTGATGTCTCTACAAATTTTATCAAATTTCCTCTTTTTGTTCATAATAAAATAAAGATATTGTTATTTAAAAACTAATTGATGTAAAAAGTTATTAAATTTCCCCATAAAGATTTAAAAATACTGCTCTAGTTATACAAACATGCTAGAGATGATTATTAATCCAAAAGAGGCTGAAAAAGGACCATGGAAAATGTTTTTTATTGGTTTAGTTTATGCATCATTGTCTTTACTGCTTGTTCATTGGTTTTTCAAAGGAGATGCTGTTTTATCAAAGTTTTCAGGAATGATAGTTATTACTTTTTGTGTTATGTTTTCTTTGCCTTTTATTTATTACACTATTAAAAGAGAAGAAAAAGAAGATGAACATATTGAAGGATTATTTAGTGTCTGGAGAGTTCATAGTGATGCAATTTATTCTTTTATGTGGTTATTTTTAGGATTTGTAATTGCTTTTAGCTTTTGGTATATTATTTTGCAAGATGCAAACTTGTTTAATGCACAAATTGAAACTTATTGCATGATTAATAGTCCTTCAGATATACAAGGATGTGTTAATAATCATAATTTTTTAGAAAATAATTCAGATATAACAGGCAATGCTACAAATAGTATGAGGTTTTTATCAATTTTAGAGAATAATGTTTATGTTATGATATTCACCTTATTGTTTTCTTTAATATTTGGAGCAGGAGCAATATTTGTTTTAGCTTGGAATGCGAGTGTTATTTCTGCTGCAATAGGAATATTTACCCAAAATCAAATTAAAGAAATACCTTTAGGAATTGCAAGATATATGATTCACGGATTTCCAGAAATTGCTGCTTATTTTATAACTGCTCTTGCAGGAGGAATTTTTGGAGTAGGAGCAATTAGACATGGAATGAAAGATTATAAATTCTTGAGGGTAGTACAAAATGTAGTATTGTTACTATTTATTGCTATAATTGTTCTTATTATTGCTGCATTAATGGAAGTTTATTTGACTCCTCTTTTATTCTAGAAATCTTTAAATACAGACTATTTCTACATAAAATATGAAAAGATTTGTGTGTAAAAATTGTAATTACTCTTTTGAGTCTGTTTCTGGAAATGCTAGAATATGCCCTTATTGTGGAAAAGAGACAATAAGAGAACAACTAAATGCAGAAGAGTTACTTGAAGATTCATAATGGAAGAAACAAACAAAGAGATTTTAAATGAATTAGAAGAGAGAAAGAAAAAGATATTTCATTCTTTAAAAAAAACAAATTTTTGGATTTTAGGTTTTCTTGTAATTGCTTTAGTTCTAGGAGTTTATATTAGAAGTATGCCTATGCAAGATCATGGTGGGCTTCCTGGTTTATGGGATGTTGCAAAAAATAACTGGACTCTAGGACCTGATTTAGATCCATGGTTATTTACAAGGATAGCAAAAGAGACAATTGAAACAGGAAGTTTTCCTAAAATGGATTTGATGAGAAATGTTCCATTTGGGTTTGATAATTCTCAGGAAACAATTCTACTTCCTTATTTAATTGTCTGGACATATAAATTTGTAAATATGTTTGGCAGTTATAATGTAGAGTTTGCTGCTGCTCTTCTTCCCGTAATTATGTTTTTTCTTACAATTATCTCTTTTTTCTTATTTGTAAAAGAAGTATTTACTTCAAATAATCCTGAAAATAAAACAAAAGCAAGTATAATTGCTTTAATCTCCACATTTTTTATGATTGTAATACCTGTATTCTTATCAAGAACAGTTGCGGGAATTCCAGAGAAAGAGTCA
>Ga0074195_1002302_pt1 | contig 21994 bp, 19 predicted proteins | sample EPASupsiteHSE623_FD_64525 | JGI IMG/M metagenome (GOLD analysis project Ga0074195, IMG submission 64525) | Bioremediated contaminated groundwater from EPA Superfund site, New Mexico - Sample HSE6-23 | ecosystem: Environmental > Aquatic > Deep subsurface > Groundwater > Contaminated ...
TGTTGTCGATGGGACGCAGAATATCGACCGGACTCCTCACTTAATTATCCTCGATTACAACAAAACGTCCGGGGAATATGATTATGACATCATTTTCCGGAATGCGAATAAAACCTGGGGATACCGGATTTACCCGGAACACCGATATATGCCTGTGGCTGAATTCGAAAAAAATGCGTCGTACCTGCTTAAGCACATCAACATGACCGATCTCGCGACGTTGTTCCCAAGCAAGGAAATTTTTGAGAAAACTCCGTAACGACGGAACGACAGTTCAGCAGATTATCGGGATCATCACGTTGGCGGTACCGTGAAGATTCGGGTTTTCACCCGGAAAACGAAACTGGTTTGGGTCGGGACGGTGATATTGTAGTGTCCCTTCGGGGATAACAGGGGTAGAACGGGCGGGGAGAGATTTCCTCGCTCGGAACTATTTCAAATAAAAATTGAACGGTTCAGTCGTTCTCTCGTATTTTTTCTTGAGTTGATCTTGGAAGAAACTTTGAAGGAATATTGTATTCTTATATCCTGCCTGTTTAAGATTGTCAGCAATACGGGTATTTTCCATTGCGACAGTGACACTTTCGCCGGGAAGTACTTTATGTGGAAGATTTGTGATCCCGGGTAAAAAGATCGGAAGTCCTGGGATGTAATTTCCATTCGGTAATCCAAATCCCCAGTGATTCAAGGTTATTGGCCGATCCCCTGTATTCCTACCGGTAAGTCCCAACATGTTTGCCCCTCCTCGGAAAACAAGCAGACAAATATCCACTTCCATCTCGTAACGTGGTTTCGAATTCGATTTAATTTCGTCCTCCAACTTCGAGATATGCGCAACTTTTTCATCGAGCAAAGAAAGGATTCGATTTAGTTCGATCGGATCAATCAAATATTGGTGATCTCTGAACCGATCCTCGTGGATTTTCTTTATCGCTTTGAGTTTTTCGACGGAGTACTTTGACACATCATTTGTTATCGAATGATGATTTGCACAAAGCAGGATTAAATTGTCAAAACCAGCCCTTTCTTTGTCAGTTTGATGGGGATTGTATCTTTCTCCGCCGGGTTCTGCGGCTTCAATATGGCAGATTTGTCCGATGAGATTATGGTTCTCTTCGAACATTTTTTGCTTACAACCAGGAAAGGCACATACGTTTCCTGATAACGCAAATAATTCTTTATACGGTGTTTTGGAGGGTTCTTTTCTCATTTTCTGTCCTCAATTCTCTTTTTCGGCGGATTCAATATGTTCCAGATTATTGCTTGGTATCCCAAATTTTGGCTATCTTGATCCATTCGATTAACGACATCTTGATTCCTGTAGAAATTTTCTGGCTTACCTGAGAACAAGCTTTTCCGGATTTTATCTTTAATATTTTTATGAATATGATGGTCTTGTTTTATGAATGAAAATTTTAAGTTTGGATTCTCGCCCTCTGTCTGAATCACGATAATTTCTTTTGTAAGTCCTCCTTTCTGGATGGATTTGTGGAAGGATTTTTCGACCATCGCCTTTGGTTTTTTCTCTTTCTCCAATTCTAAATGAATAGATTTTATGTATTCTTTTTCACTGCTATCGGAAAATATCACATCCCCGACACAATTCATTATCTGCAAATGATTGATTTTATCGATATCTCGACGGCCATTTACCCTGATTATTCCTTGCTTTGCTTCCGGAATTTTGTACATAGCAGGGTCATAAAGTAACAGGCATAACTTCGGATTGAGTGGTAAAAAAATTTGAAGGCCAACTGATTGGAACCCAGTGAAATTGTATTTTGAGTCAATGATGTAGTTATTTTTTACAACCGGGGTATCAGACGAAATTAAATTTAAATCCGTTTCATTTTTTATAAGTACCGGGGTTAAATCGCAAATTAATGTAACCCAAAGATTCGACTCAAGCATCGTTGTTTCAAATAGTTGGTTCTTTTTTGATCTAGGTTCATCAATCTCGATGTCAGGGTATTTCTGAAACTCAGGATCGTGAGAGACTGAGGGCAGATATTTTTCATAGAGATCAACTTTGGAATCTGCAAGTCTTTTCGCATCTTTGGTCCGTGTACACTGGTTAATGATAAAAAAAAGTACATTTACCCCATCCATCATTGACAAACTTCGTAAGGATCCATCAGAAATTATTCGAGAGAAAACGGGTCTTTGATTATTTTCGAAGTAATTGAAGTTCTCTTCAAAATCGATTTCTTTTCCATAAAAATATTTTTCCTGAAATGTCGTTTTGATTTCGTTAAGAAATGCTTCCCTCCTTTTCAGATTATAGACATTTATGTGGATATTATCTGGAGAGAAATATTTGATATAAAACTGAGGAACATAGTGTTGTCGTTTTTTTTCCATCCCGCAACCCTCCTCACCCGGTTATAAATTCATTCATCAGCTACGATTTCAATTTCTTCTGAGCTTCTCTCGATCACATGCAGTTTAGATGCATAAAATTCGAATTTTTCCGTGTCGGTGATGTGTTTGATCGGATCCGTGAGAGTCAATACCCGGCAGTCACTCAATTGTTTGCCAGTATCGTAATCCCCGACGAAAACGATATGGTATTGATCTTTGTATTCACGAGCCGTTACCTGTTCATTTCTCGTCATAACAATTGCAAATTTCTTTTGGACAGATGATTTAACCTCGATAAATCGATCGGGAAAATCTGGCCTTGAACCAAGGCCCTCAAACGATTGAATATCGTATCCCGCCGCTGCATTATAATCACTCACCAGTTGGACCCGACGGCCGAGTTCAGGGAATCCAACGGAATTCAAACGCGAGATTTCATCATTGTAAACGAGAATTTCTGCTTGTTTTGACTTCTCAATTACTTCGTCTGAAGGTTCTTGTCCATCCCATTCCGGATGTCTGTATATCCGGATACGACGAGCGATTTGAGTATTAAAAATCGGATCAAGGAAGAATATGCCATTTTCCGCTTCATCCAGGAATCCCAATGAGCTAATGAATAATCTGATTCCCAGTCCGGGCAGACGTCCCGATGGAGCTTGATTGCTGCCTTCATATCTTTGATTTTTCTGGCTAAATGAAAAATCTCCGAGGATACTTTCAAGTTGTTTACTTAACTGGGTTCGACCAAACAAAATTGATGTGACCAGCAGGTGAATTTGCGGTTCAGTCAGGGAATATTGGTTATCTGGATTTTCGATTAAGAAAGTATGCCCCGTCGGGGTGATAGATACCGAATCTTCATGAACGCGAATCAATCTGAAGTAAAGAGCTAAATTTAGAAGATCATCAAAAGGAACGGGTCCAGCTTTGAATGTCTGCTCTTTTAGAGCTTGTTCCAATCTTTTTAATGACGCGTGACCATTTTTATTGCCGATATCCTGAGCATAAATCAGGAGACGATTTAATTCCCCCGGACTTCTAATCGTCTCCAGGCATCGAAGGTCAATCATTCAATTCTATCCGGTCCTAAATTGACGGAGGTGCTCCAATACTGCGGCTATATCTTCGTCATCCCAGTCGCCTTCGGATAGATCCTCGGGGACATCGAGATCAAGAATTCCAATGTCGTCATTCAAAATCTGATGCATGACTTCCATTTTTCGCTTAAGCCGCATCTCTATAATTTCGTCTATAGTACCGATTCCGATTAACAGATGGTACCGGGTATCAGTTTTTGGAGGCAATCCGACTCGGTGGATCCGGTCCATCGACTGCATGAATAGTCCGCAATTAAAAGTTCTATCGACGTATATCGCATCGTGACATTCTTTGTGAAGAGACACCGATTCTGCTATCGCCGGAATAGTGGCGACCAGGACCATAGTTGATGGATCGGTTTTGAATTGATGCAATAGTGCATCTCTGTTGTTCTCGATAGTCTCGTCTTTTACTGTACTCCCTGTTACTAGTACACTTTTAATACCAAATTTTTCTACCAATTTGTTAATTGTTTCAGCATTGTGAACGAATGAAGTCCAGATAATAGATTTTTTCCCCTCTTCGCTTAATTTTTTAGCAATTCCTGCAGCGATTGTAAGTTTTTTAGGAGTCTCATAAGAGGAATAATTTTGAATCAATTGTTCGAGATCAACTCCGGTTGGTGATAGCGGTGGAATTTTGAATTCATCTGAAAATTCGGAGAGCAACGTCGGATTCGAAGCGGCCTGGAGGAGTCTTACCATGAGGGCCTTTCGGAGATCGCTGATCAGGCTTCTTTCCTCAATTTTCAATAGTGATTGCGAAAGAATCCGCCTGCATAAAACATCGTAAATCCGTTGCTGCACGTCACCCAAGGGAACACGAATTTTAACAGTTTGGCGGGCAGGAAGACCGAGTTGATCTTTTCGCACACGGGTATAGTACGGATTGAGTGCATCTCGGAAATCTTCGATTCGTTCATTTGAACCATACAAATCTATTGCTTTTCTGGCTGGATTTAAAATTGGCCAAAGAATCTCAAATTGTGATACGATATCTTCAAGTTGATTTGGGGCGGGAGTACCGGTTAAGATGATTCTTTTTTTTGCAAGAGGTGAAATCTCATTGACAGCCTCATACCAAACTCCACCCGGACCTTTTTTGATATGGTGAGATTCATCCAGAATCAGCAGACATGGGTATTTCCTTAGAATCTTCGCCACTGCCTCTTTTTCATTTGACAGCATCTGATAAGTACAAAGGAACAGCTCGATCGATTCAGATTCTGCCAATAATTTTTTTCTTTCTTGTGGCGAACCAGCAAGTCGTAAAAACTCAGGTTCGACACCAAAACACTCAAAATATTCTTCAGTCCACGGTTCAAACGCAGATCGAGGGCAGATGACAACTATCTTAGAAACCTCGTGTCGTTCTTTTAAGATGGAATATCCAGCGAGGACCATTGTGGTTTTGCCACTACCAGGGACTGAAAAATTTGCGGGATGCGTGACATCGATCAGATGGTGTACCGAGGGTATTTGAAAATCTTTCAGTTTTCTCTTAAATGATTGCGGAAGAGTGATCTCCATGGGGGGGAGTTTATGGATTTCCCGACCTTTGATAGAAGAGGACTTAAAAGCGCGTAGATATTTGACGTATCCTTCCAGAGCTTTTTTCGCCGTGCTGGATAATTGATTTGTGATTCTGTGGTTTTCGAATAATCTTACAACATCTGCAATTTTTGTTCCAGGGCGATTATCGGAAGAGGCAAATAATCGATCAGGACCATCAGGTTGAAAGTGCAGTATTACTGAAAGTGTTGTTCCGGACCCGCCTCTTAGAAGTTTCGATGCGGAAGCCCCGTTGATAAAAATTTGGTCCGAATCATGGTCATAGTCTATTTCGAACACAGGAATTACCTAAATTTTTTTGCTAATTTATTGAAGAGTTCTTCTAAATGATGGAATTCTGTTTTATGCGCTTTCAGTTGAGTGATGGGGATTTCATCTAAAGCTGTTAAATTTGATTCAATCCGCTTAAAAATTTGATTTGGCTTATTTTTTTGTTGATTCAGGGTTATTTTTTCTTGGGTCGTATCAAATATATCTTTTAATTTTTCTTTCAGTTTGTCTTTCTCTTTTGTAGTTTTTGTTGCTTTTGCCGGAGTCTCAAATGGATCACGGTCGTCATCACCTTCAGTTTTTCGTGTTTTTTCTGTGGATTCCGGCGGTGGAGAAATTAATTTCTCTTCTAATTTTTTCAGTTCGTCTTCAGAAGGTTCAAGAGTAACAATTTCTGTTTTTTTATCTTCGGGGGAATCTTTTTCTTTTTTCTTTTGATCAGATTCGTTGAGCGCTCCCGAAGCAATCAGCACCTTATTCGCGAACTCTAATGCAGCTTTTGGATCTTTAATAAAATTGTTTAGCTGCCTGAAATTGAGATGCGAAATATCAGTGTCATGAATCATATGATAAGCAGCGTGTAATACAAGATTTTTTTGTTCGGGGGATAGATCGTTCCATTTTGCCCGATTAACGATATTATCTAAGTTATGAAAGTGTTCTACTCGTCGTTCAACATTTGAATATCGATTATCCTGTCCAAAATATCTCAAATAATCCTCTACTAAAGTAAGAACTCTCAATTTTTGTTTTACTTTATCGACTGTATTATCTCCACCCAAAATTAAAGCGATTTCCTGAAGTTGGAGGCCACATTCTTTTCCTTCTTTTATTTTAAGAAGCTCATTCACTGGTCCATAGTCCGCTTTTAATTCTACCGCTAACTGAAACCCGGCTTCGAATCTCCAAAGATCTTTTGAAGATACGTCAGGAGGCAATCGAACTGTTTCCAAAAATGAATATTTCGGATCACCAGTTTCCTTGAACAACTGATTTAGTATTGCTGCTCTCCGATTTCCATTAATGATATAGCCATCGTGAGTAATCGTAGCCGGGTATAGCTGGCCAACCCGAGCGAGATCTTTTTTCAACCACTCGGTTCTTTCTGTTTTAGTTTTGTCTTTCAGTAAGAGATCTTCTATTTTTAAGGCATCTTTCGGTTTTTCTGGTTTAAGAGTACATCCTTCACTTGCTTCGAACTCATGAAGTTCGGCAGCAAATCTTCCGTTCCCGATATTATAATAAAGAAGGTTACTTGGTAAACGAATTACATCCAGACTAACTCTTTTCCCGGCAATTTCGTATGGTTCTTGCCTGCCGAGGTATGCATTTTTTTTATGCTCCTTCAAATAATCGGAAATTAGATCTGCATGAGGGTTTTTAATATCCATATCAATCAACCAGCGTCATTTGAACAGGTCCATGCTGTTTTAGTGAAAATTCTTCTTCAAAGTGCTTAAAGACATCATGTATATTTAGATCTGTAATTTTGCATCGGGTAAGATACGAGGCGATCAGTCCGAAAACCAGACTTCTTTTATCGATATCCCGAAAATTTTCATCCTTTTGATGTGATTCATCAGTCCATTTTGCTATGCGGGACGAGATCCATTTCTTTCCCTGCTTGATTGAGAACTTCGGGGCCTTCTTGTTAAGTCCTGGTCTGCACACAAAGACAACATCCCATTTAAGATTCCCGTGGTCGCTGTGGAAACCACTTTTACCCTCAGCTAAAACCGGGAAACAATTTGTGACTTCGAAATCTGAAGCCCGCAGTGCCATCGTTACAGATTCCCAGGCTTTCTGATTTGTGTGATGATAGGTGAAAATCATAATGCCTTCGTCTTTAATCGCCTTTCGACATCCTGAAAATGCATGAGATAGCCCTTCCGTGTATCGAGAATGTTCCTCCTCGTCGTCACTCCGTACCAAGAGTGAATTCTTCATTGGTGCATGCTGATCGGATCTTGTATTAATCCAATCCACATGATCTTTTAACCAAACATAGTAGAAATCGGCCATTTCCGAATATGCAAGATTATCGTAATAGGGCGGATCCGTCAAAACAAGGTCAACCGATTTCTCTGGAAGCCAAAGGAGATCCCGTGAATCTGCAATTGTCAAAAAAGAAGATTGTCCGGATGACGTGCTGAGATTTTTTACATCGTCGATGATTGATGCATTTGCGGAAAGGGTTCCCTCAACGTGTTTCGTATCCCCATTTGTATATCGATATTCAAAGGGCTTGGCTGAATATCTTTTACCTCTCAAAACTTTTTCAACGCTTGAAGAGAAGCTTCCCCGGCCAATGGAGGTCCCCCAGACATTCCCCTCGACCGGTCGGGAAATTCTCCTGAAGGCATGAAGTCCAAAAAGTGGAGTGAGTTTCTGGTATCCGAAAGCATAACTACAGAATTTGTTGTTGCACGCGAGGGAATCGGAAAATGCCAGGAGCAATAATTCCTTGTGCTTCACATTCTTCACGTCTAAAATCCGTTTAAGGATCAAAGCGAGGCACAGCAATTGCCGATAATTGAATAAGTCACTGTATTTTTTATATCCAAAACTCACCGGTCGGGGATCCGTTCTGCCTTCGAGGGGAATATCCTGATCTGGTATCGGTAATTCACTCCACAGAGCATTCAAATCTCGACATGCTTCCGCAAAATTAAATTCGTCGTTCTCATCCACTCGCTTGTAAGCCCGTTTTCCCGTGTCTGGATCGATGTATTCGATCGCGAAAAGACGGTGTTTAAGTGGCAATGAATCCAGTGGCACGTTTTTGACGAAACCCTGGTGATTACAGTGCGGGCAACGATATTTTCCGAGATGTAGATTTCCTTTTTCTACTTCGGTTTTTTCTCCACAACCACACTCAATAAACTTCTCGCCATTCTGAAGCGTGTGCGGCTCGTGACATTTTTGACAGAAGCCGACGCGCCGGGGATTTACCGACTTTTCACTTTTTCTTGAGTGTAACAAATAGTGGATATGTCCTTCAAATTCGTGATGGCAGGATTGACATGGAATCAATTCTACCCAGAAAAAATGAATTACATCTGCACTTTTCCCATTCACGTTTGTTTTGTAATAGCTCGAAATTTTATCTCCGATATCTTTCTGGATCACATTCCATTCGGTGATAAAGGAAGCCTCGTCAAATTCACAAATCTGTTTATTAACGATAAACCAAGCTAAAGGATCCAGATCGACACCGATAGTTCGGGCTCCAAGTTTGGTAGCTTCAACAATGGAAGTACCTCCTCCCATGAACGGGTCCAGAACAGTCAGGTCCATCTTCAGATCAGGATTAAAAAACTTGTCCCAGATCGTTTTGTTTCGCGTTCTGCTCTGTGATGTAGCATTGAGAAGGAAAAATCGAAAATTTACACCTAATCTTCTTGCCCACCATTTATGCATCTGGTAAACGGGTTTTTTGCTATTACCTTCCCGACGTGCTAAGGGAAACAATGGCGTTAAATCAATATCTTTCTCTAATTTTGATAGCCCTGGAATAATCGAATTTATACTATTCTTCGGTACTATTCTGGGCGCCAAGAAAATTCCTCAGTATGAATTAATTGTTCGTCCTAGCGCTTAAGAATTTGGAAGCTGGCGAGCGGCGGGATGGCCCGGGCCGTGGCGAGGACCCCGCGAGCGCCTATGCGGTACCGTGCCGTGGTCGGGCGGAGCATGGTGCGACCGGCCGGTCCTGGGCGGGTCGATGTCGGGATTGTTGAGGGTTTAATGCCTGGCGGGTTTATCCGGTCGTGATACGATTGCCCGGATTTTTCATTAACTATATTTCATGCCCGGTCGAATCTCACCAGTACGGTAAAACAATTCGCAATGATAGCGAGCAGAAACGTGGAGATAAACGTCCGGACCGTGCCGGGACAATTATCCACACAGTGTGTGGACAATTCCGATACCGATGAAAACGAAGACAGAATAGGGGAAGACCAATGGAGATGATCTGATGAAGAAAACGGGAAGGAAAATAACGAAAAAGATCGGCGATGACATTTCCCCGGCGTTGCAGGATACCGGATTATCTTCCCTCCCCCCGGCATTCCTTGCTGACCTGCGAGATCTCATAACAGAGACCCGTTCTGCGGTTGCAGTCACGGTTAATGCCGGTATGACACTGCTCTATTGGCGTGTTGGCGTGCGGATACGACGAGAAATTCTTCGTAATGAACGTGCAGAGTACGGCGAGCAGATTTTGCACGCACTGAGTGCAAAATTAAGAGCCGAGTTTGGCGAAGGTTTCGGCTTTCGTAATCTCTTTAACATGGTTCGGTTTGCCGAGGTATTTCCCGATGAGCAGATCGTCAGATCGATAATTCCCTCACTGAGCTGGACGCACCTCCGGCAGATTATCTATATCGAAGATCCTCTGAAACGGGATTTTTATGTGGAGATGTGCCGCATCGAACGGTGGAGCACCAGGATGTTGCAGCAGAAGATGGATTCGATGCTTTTTGAGCGGACTGCACTTTCAAAGAAGCCGGAACTCCTTGCACGGCAGGAACTTTCCCGGCTCCGTCAGGAAGACCGGATGACACCGGATCTGGTCTTCCGGGATCCCTATATTCTTGATTTCCTCAGGCTTCGGGATACCTACAGTGAGAATGATCTTGAATCGGCTATCTTGCGGGAGATGGAGACATTCCTTCTTGAGCTTGGTGTCGGGTTCTCGTTCGTTGCACGACAATACCGTATGGTGATCGGGAATGAAGATTTTTACCTTGATCTGTTGTTTTTCCACCGGAAACTTCACCGGCTTATTGCGGTTGAATTGAAGATCGGGCAGTTCAAGGCTGCGCACAAAGGTCAGATGGAATTATATCTTCGGTGGCTGGAAGAGAATGCGAAGGAGACGGGCGAGGACCCTCCACTCGGGTTGATCCTCTGTGCTGGTGTGGATCAGGAACAGATACGTCTCTTGCAACTTGACAAATCTGGCATTCATGTTGCCGAATATCTCACCGATCTCCCGCCCCGGGAAGTGCTGGAGCAGAAACTCAAGGCTGCTGTGGCGATTGCACGGGAACGGCTTGCGGAACGAGGGAAGGAAGAGTAACAGAGATGGTGGCGGGCAATTGTGGGTACGCTGTACCCACAATCCGGCGAACGTTTGAGTAACTATCTTAATAATCTGTCATCCTGTGCGATGCGGTCGGCAATCTGCATCTATGTAACCGGCAAGTACAGGGAGGAAAATAAAGAAGGCCAGATTGCGGGGATTATCCCGTTCCCTCTTCATCATGATGGATGAGTTTATGTAACGGGCATGTAACTGGATGGGGATAATCCCCCGGACCGCCCACCCTGGAGTCCCGCCCACCAACCGAGGGCGGGAACCATCGGGTCCGGTTGAAGCGTAGACGCTCAGTCATGTTCACTCGTCCTCGCTGATGCTCCGGCTCGCTTCACATCACTTCGCTGCTTCACGTTGTTTCCTGTTGGTAAGATGACGCCCCTGGCGTGTCGCAGGCTCCGGCGCCAGCGGCTGCCCGGCTCGCTCCTCACATACCGCTTCGCGGAATGTTCATCGCTGTTGATCGTACTCATGACTAACGCTCAGTGACACGTTCCCCCCGACCTCGCGCTGATGCACTCGCCCGGTGCGAACGTGGGCCGCTGGGCCTCGGTTCTGATGTACTTGAGAATACAGGGGTATGGGACCTGAGGGAAAATAAGCCCAAATAAGGCTCCGTTTGCCACACCCCTATCCGGAAACCCCCGTAAAATCGTCCGTTTTGGGGGGTATGAAAACGGAGGCAATATATTGCTCTGTTTGCCAAAATACGGCATAATTGCCCCTCTCTAAATACCTGCCAAAGGGCCTTAAATTGAGGTTATTTTTGCCACTTATTTTACCCCATCCGGACCCCGGAATGGCTGCCGGAATGCGAATATGAGGGTCGTTTTTTCCGGGGATGTCTGAAAAACAGGGTTTTAACCTGGAATATAGGGAGCCGGTCGCGGAGCGGGGGCGAGCACGGCGGAGCTGTGCGAAGCGTGAGACGCGGGCGGCGATGAGCAGGCCGGCGTAATGCATTTCACCAAAATACTTTTGTTGACATGAAGATCGGTCGGTCATGTTCACTCGTCCTCGTTCCGTTCGCTTGCGCTCACTGCACTCCGGCTCGCTTCACATCACCTCCCTTGCTTTTCCGGAGTTGCTCGGTTGGTAGGATGACGCCCCTGGCTTGTCGCGCTGCTCCGGCACCAGCGGCTGCTCTCGCCCGCTCCTCACACCATGCTCCGCATCGTGTTCGTCGCTGTGTACCGGGCAAGTTCATAACGCTCAGTGACTCGGTCGCGCGACGCATCAGGGGCTCGGACTCACCGCTGATGCGGCTCGTTACCTTCGCACCCTGAAGCGGCGCTCCCTCGGGCCGCTGGGCCGATACCCACCTCCCGCTTCGCTCCTCCCGCCCAGGGGCGGGCAGTCATAGCGATAGAACGGAGATCGGTTTCATGTCGGGGGAGGGAGGACAAAGCGACGGTTACCGGACGCATCAGCGGACGGTCGCTCGCTTTGTCGGGCGGGTCCAACCGGGGCGATCGCGTACCAACAGAAAACCGAGAGGGCGGGTCATGGTCACACGGCGCGGTTACGGGACGCATCAGCGGCCTGTCGCGCTGTGTGCCTGGGCGGGCCTTGCGAAAAGAAAATTCTACGCAATTGCCTTATTTCGCAAATCGGAAAACGCACCGCCTTTACTTTCACCCTGCGCACGGCGGAGAGTTATATTATCTAACGTCGATGAATGTATGGTGAAAATCACCGTGACGCCAAACACAAAAACAGATGTAAAGTTCGAGCACATAGGGGCGGCTCGCCTCTATAACGGCTCGGTCCGTATCGATGTCAAGACCATGCAGGCGGTTATTCCCGCCGGAGAAGTCCGCAGGCTCGAAGACCACTGGCCCGCGCCGGTCTACGATATATCGGATGTAATGAAGAGTGCAGACGCGGCCCCGGTCGGGAAGGCATGGATCACCCGGTCCGGTAAAGCTGTGATGATCTCGATCAATGATGTGCAGTACGTCTCCCCGCTCGCACAGGTGAAAGGGATGCTCAAGGGCGAGCGGAAATATGCGAACGTCTCGACTATGCAGCCCGTCGGGGTGACCGCATGAAAGCCGCTGACGTAAAAACACAGATCAACGAGAGGATCACAAAATCTCTCTCGGAGGGAAAGATCCCCTGGCTCAAACCATGGACGGAGAACGGCCCGCGCAACCTCTTCAGCGGCAGGGCATACACCGGGCTGAACCGGTTGATCCTCGGACTCAGTCCATATCCTCTTCCTTTTTGGGCAACCTATCGCCAGTATCTCGCCGCAGGGTTACAGGTCCAGTTCGGAGAACACGGGACCGGAATAATCTACGCAGGCCGGACCGTGAAGACCGACACGAAGACCGATGAGAACGGCAAGGAGACTGAGAACAAAAAACAGATCCGCTTCCTGAAAGCCTTCGTTGTTTTCAACATTGCCCAGACCAATTACAAGGAGAAGGGCTACGAGCTGCCGGACCTGAAAGAGAACGTCCACCTTCTCGGATGCGATGCAGTTATTCAGGACTACACGGGCCGGCACTCAATACGGGTTACGGCGGGAAACCGTGCCGCCTACTCGCCGCAGATGGATATTATCACCTGCCCGGAAATCGGCCAGTTCAGAACCTCCGAATACTATTATGCGACGATGTTTCACGAGTGCATCCATTCCACCGGGCCACGGCTCGACCGGTTCAAGAGGACCGATCCGGTCTGCTTCGGGTCCGACACCTACGGACGCGAGGAACTGGTAGCCGAGATCGGGAGTGCATACCTGGCTGCGCTCACCGGCATCGACTCAACGGCGATAATTCAGAATCAGTCGGCATACCTCCAGAACTGGGCAACGGCGATCAAGGCTGATGCGGATCTCGTGATGTATGCAGCCGGCAGGGCAGAGAAGGCAGCGGATTTTATGATCGGGGTTCCTGCCCCGGTCCCCTCCGGCGCAACCGGAACGGATGCAGCGGAAGAGGTGACGGCATGACCTCGATTTATGATGCCATGCCGATCAAGGTCCTCGAAGAACTCGAATGCATCGAAACCCGGATACCCGTCATAGAACGCCGGGCATTCATGCTGCAGGCTGAAGCGCAGGATCTCCGTTACAGGCACGATGAGATCATCGCATCATGGAAAGCCCGGGCCGCGTGGGAGGGCTTAGATAATCTGGTGGAACAGAGGCGACGGGAGGACGCGATCGCGTGGGCCTGCGATCCGCTGCCGAGTGGGATCCCCACTCAGTGATGAGGTATCCCATGATCAGCCGTCGGGAACTCTGGGAGTACCGGAAAAAACGATCAACTATTTTTGGGATGGTGAAAAGTCTGCGCTGGTGGCTGCACCGGGTAAAGAAAAAAATCCTTTTATCCTGGTAAAACGGTGGCCCGGCAGGAACACCGTGACGCCAATCAAAGGTCCTGCCGGGTTGGTACAATATCGACGCCTGGCATTATCTTTCTTGGCAAAGTTGGCCCACCCCGAAGGCTCACGCGACGGGCCCGCCCTGCGGTCCCGTAACCGGCTCGCCTTCTCCCGCCCCCCGCCGCTCTCCCGTGTGCTTGTTCTGTTGGGCTGTTCTGATCTTCCTGGGCCCGCCCGATGCTCGCGCGACACGGCGAAGGTCGCCGTGTTCCGGCTCGCATCCTCCCACCCCCAACCGGAAACCTTCCTCCGTGGTTATCGCGCCTGACTCCCCGCCCTTTCAAGGGTGGGAGGAGCGAAGCGGGCGGTGGGTCGTGGCCGCAGTGGCCCGAACGAGCACCGCGACAGGGGCGCGAAGGTAATGAGCCGCATCAGCGGCGAGTCCGAGCCCCCTGTGCGTCGTGCGAGTGAGTCACTGAACGTGCAACATGAGTACGATCAACAGCGACGAACACGATGCGAAGCATGGTGTGAGGAGCGGGCCGGGGCAGCCGCTGGCGCCGGAGCTCGCGACAAGCCAGGGGCGTCATCCTACCAACAGGACAACCCCGTAAAACAAGGAAGGTGATGTGAGCGGAACGGGCGTGAGCCCGTGGAGACGAACATGACCGACCGATCTTCATGCCAGCCGCCCAGGAATAGTTTCACAACGCCCTCGCCATCCTCACATAATCTCGCGAGCTAAATTCCGGGGCATGGTATTCCTTTGGTGCGGGTTACATCTCACTGATGAAGAGCGCCAGCAGGATCCGTTTGCAAACCCATTCCTTATTCCTTGTAAAAATATCGAGTGCAGTCTGTTTCGGGAAGAACTCCCTTTCTGCATTCATTTGATTACTGTGGAGATGTGAAAAACGTAGTCCGTTGCCGTGTGGATCGCCGCCCCGCTACGCACGCTTCGTGCACCTTCGGCGCACTCGCACCTGCTCCGCGGACCGGCTCAACAATGCGCTCTCCCTCCCCTCGGCTGGTGGGGAGGGGTAGGGGTGGGGCGGTCCGGAAGACTGTAAAATAGCGCGTCACGGTCCCGGATTGAATAAGATTCTAACTTATTGTCAGGAATCTGGTCGGGGGTATGCTGAGGCAAATCCGGAGAATTTTCGTTCCTTTTGAAAAAATAAGGCCTAAATAAACTATTTTCTCATAAATAATGATACATTTAGCATACCGTTTTTTCCATTTTACAAGTGTCCGCAGTAGGGACCGGGGATGGTGAATATCCGGGCTATTCCCGGATTTGCAGTAGCCATTATCGCCCACAGGCAGATCTGATTACTGGCGATGAAACCCGTATAGTCACTTCAGATTATTCCGGGGAATCCTGCGCTATCATTGTTCCGATTAAGGGAGACGTTGTTCCAGTATCTCAGCATTCCTTCCGACAAACCGGTCAGTTTCGAAAAATTTTCCGACCATTTGTTATTACGATCTTTGAAATGCACGGTTAAAAAAAGAAAGATTTTGTGATGAATGTGAAGATCTACTTCAGTTCGATCTTCCGGGCTTTCACTTCAGGTTTGGGCTCTTTCTTTGGTACTTTGAGTTCCAGCACTCCCTCCTTCATCGTACCCTCAGCTTTGGTCGGGTCAACCTCTTCGGGAAATGCAATGCTCCGTTCGAAAGCTGAGTACGCCCGCTCCCGGTGGAGGTAGTTCTTCTTCTTGTCTTCCTTCTCCACCTCCATCTTTGCCCGTATGCTCGTACCGTCCCGGTTGATCTGGACATCCACGTTATCCTTGGTGAAGCCGGGGAGCTCGACATGTATCTTGTAGTGATCGCCCTCATCGATGAAGTCAAGCGGGGCATACCGAACAGGAAGCCCGCCGAGTTCCTGCATCCGTGTTTCGATGGGGAAATACGGGCGCATCATGAAGTCGAAGGAGCGCCGGAAGTCATCGAAGATGGAGTCGAAGTCGCGTTCGATCAGGCCTGGCATCCTCCGGGTCGTTAGTGAAGAACCCGGAGTCATGGGGATTACATCCGTGGTTTTTCTCTCAGGTTTTTCTCGGTCCATAGGTATACCTCCTATGTCTAAAATTTACGATAGTCACGAATTAATAATAAATTTTTTGTTCATTGCAATAGTCCCGGAATTTCATCCGCTTCATTCGTGAGTCCATCACATAACGTTAATGACGAGTGAACAGGATCGAATGTATTTTTCTTCACGAATGCGCACCCCCTCCCCAGCTCCGGTCGGGTGGGTCAAGATCGAGCCCTTACTGAAGATTCCAAAGGAGCTAATGGCGGTGTGGCTGACGTATATACAGTACCTCAAAAAACATTACCCGAACCTTTTCTCACGGGCCATGAGAACGAACCCGTTCAATGTGCATGCAGGCGCGTTTTCGTGCAATGATCGATTGCCTGGTGGAACAACTCAGATTTTTTATATTTTCCGTGACCTCGCCTCAGCCACATTGGTATTGCACTCAGCCCTGTCCCTGTCAGGAGAGCATGACAATGGTGCTTGTCTGATTGCCCGGACTGCTATCGTCAAATCAGGATGACTCCGGACTATTGGAAAAAAAATTATCCCTGGTCCAGCACCGCGAGCAGGTTTTCCTTGGCTGCCATATCCGTGATAACCGAAACAACCGGGGCGGGCAAAATTACCGGCCTGCGCCGGGCCTCGGCTTTTGCCATCCTGCGCATCTGCTTTTTCGAGAGCAGGAATGCACGGTCTTCTTCAGCTGCAAAAAGATCCACCGTGGCGCACCTGATGGGCGTTGTTGCAATATTGAATGCTGCGTTTACGTCAGCGTGCACAACATACCCGCAATGCGGGCACTCGAACCGCTTGCGCGATCTCCTGCCAAACTCCCCGCACCGGCAGCAGCGTTTGGATGTGTAAGCCGGGTTCACGTACAGGACGGGAATCCCGCGGTCGTGCGCCCGCCGTTCAACCATCTTCTGGAGCGTGAAAAACGATCCATTGTCAAACGTGAAGGCATAGGCATTGGCATTCTGTTCGTGATGCGCGTAATGGTTAGAAAAGAGCTTTTCGAATTTGATGCCGGTGCCCATGGATTCGGCAAAATTTACGATCTGCCGTGTGATAGCGGCAAGGGCGGTTTTAAATGATTTCCGTTCACGGGTTTTTAATTTCTTTAACTTCCAGAGTTTACCTTCCTTCCAGAATTTTGTACAATTGTTTACCGAGTGTGTGTGGGTGTGATGGATACTTTTCCCCAGTTTCAGGATTTTTCCGCTCTGCGGGTCTGCGGCAACTGCCACGTGTCCCGTGGTGTTTAAGTCAACACCTATCCAGCGGATCTCATTGAGTGTGGCGAAATGAACTTCAATCACCTCTCGTTCTGGAATTCCGACTGCGATACTCTTTCTTGCAACAAACAGTTCAACGGTCTTGCCCAAATCCTCCTTGTGCTTAAAGAGTAATAACCGGTGGATTTCGGATATATCTTGTGGTCGGCATGTTCCGGATTAGAAAAAAGTGATGAATCGTGACCATTGTGGGCCCGGGGTCTATGCCATCACTGCATAGGCGACAAGGGAGAGCAGGAATGCGAGCAGCAGCATGGCAAGCGAGAGCGGGGCGACAAACACCAGCATCGCATTGACCGTGCTCGCCAGCTGCGATATTGTGTTCGAACCAAAGACCACGACATGCTCGCACTGTGCGGTACTCGCAGCAACTTCAGCGGACGAAAGATCGTTAACAGCGTCTCCGATACATTGCATAACATAGGGCTGGAATTGCGCGACCGGGACATGCATGCCCACGGGATTTTTGCCGGTGATAGTATTGACCACGTGCGAATCGGTGGTCATGATCTCCGCGTGATCGACTTTGGTGAGGATCTGCTCCATCAGCACCTCACGTGCACCCTGTGCCATGTTATTGCCGTCGATGAGCACGTAAGCCGTGCGCTGGCCGTCGACCTCCGTCACCAGCGTCTGGATTCCCAGGTCCCCGAATCCCTGCTCGCGGGAGTACGGGACCGTCAGGTGCGAGACCCCGATCTTCAGCGGATACAGCGTGGCCGTATTACTCGCCTCCAGCGCACAAAACGCCGCCTTCTCGTACTCAGTCCCTGTCAGGGTTGCGAGCAGGACCGGTGACGAGAGATCGGTCATGCAGTTGTGGGCATCGACAAGAGCGACATGCGGGAACCACCGGTGGCCTTCTGCCATGATGGTGGATCCGATGGAGAAATCCAGGTCCTCGGTCCGCTGTGGCGAGCGGGTAGTGACGAGCAGCACCGAGTCGCTGAACCGCTGGTACAGCACCTGGACCGAACCAACGGTCAGCCGCCCGGATCGCCCGGCGGTTCCTGTATACGAGAGATCGCGGCGTGTTTTTTCCACTGCGTCGATCACCTTGTTGATCTCGGACTCCGAGACCAGGTTGAAATCGTGCGTGGCACACCCGTGCGGCACCAGGGTCTCTTCGGGGAAATTGTCATGCAGCACTTTAGGCAGGTTGCCGCCGCCGATTTCTCCCATCGGGCCCGGGTGAAGGTTCGGAACCGTAAAGAGGACCGGTTTTCCCGTCCCGCGCCGGAAGAAAAAGTTCACCTGCGGGACAAAGATTTCCTCGCCAATCTCGCGGAAAAAATCCTCCATGCTCTTGGACCCGTCGGTCATGTGCGCGATGAACGCGTTGATGAACGCGAGCCCCCGGATCTTAAACGCCCGCTTGAGGGGACGCTCGATCATCCAGATGAGGATGACAAACCCCAGCCCGAAGACGAGGTGCAGCACCAGCGCAAAGATCGCAAATGAGGGCGAGAAGAGAAGCATCCCCACCAGCACCCCCACACCGCTCTGCGTCAGGGCCGGCAGGATCATCCGGGTTACCCGGTAATCCGCGATCGCAACCAGCACCAGGAGGCGGAGACCGAAGATAAATCCCAGCGAGATTGCATAAAAGAGGGGAAGCAGTGTGACCGACCAGACGAGTGCGACCAGCGTGATGATCACGGCAAAGACCGTGCACGCGAGTGCGAGCAGGCCGGACCGGTTCCAGGTCATGGTCTTGCCGCTGTACTCGATCATCGGCTTAGTCAGCAGGAGGGCTGCGATTGCGGGGATGCTGAACGCCAGTGTCCCTGAGAACAGGAATTTTTCCGGCAGGAAAAAGATGTTGCTGCTCAGCATCGTCGGGAGAGTAAACCCGATATTACTGGTGAACGGGAGGTTTAACCAGGAACGGGCACTGGCACCATCGATGATGAGGCCGAGGATAACGATGAGGAAAAATGACCGGAGTGCGGAGGGAGCAGTGAAAATATACCGGGAGAGTTGTCCCAGTTTCACATCACTGTCCTGCCCCATCAGGAAAAACCCCCGAGCACCAGTTCATGCCGATCGGGCAGCGACCGGATAGCAGAACTCGTGTAGGTAATCGGCCGGGAGAAGAATGGTGCATTGAGCGTGAGGCTCTCGTACTCCCCGCCTTCACCGGCAAGATTAATCCGCCGTGCTGCTGCAACACGTTTGAGCCGGCCGATGAGATCCTCGTTGAAATGCGCCCCGAGAAAACTCTCGTCCAGTCCTTCTGCAGCAGTGACAATGATCAGGGCATCCATCCGTGCTGCAACTTCCCTGAGCAGGAGTTCGGTATCCATGTGCCAGAGCGGCGTGAAGAGTTCAAGCCCGAGTTTGTCGGTGATGTTTTTCACCCGGACTGCCTGGTATTCCGATGCAACCGCACCGGCAATCACCCCTTCGATATCCAGCGCCGCAAGCCCGTCTTCGAGATCTGCCAGTTCATCTTCCTTGCGCCCGTGGGTCTCGATCTCTACGTACTCCATGCCGGCGACACGGGCAATGACCGGGACGGCATCGAGATTGGCCGAATGGAACATGTACGAGTCGCGGTTATCAGGGCGTGCCGTCACCATGTACCGCACATCCTTTCCGCTGTCGATTGCCTTCTGGCACGACAGGATCGAGTCCTTTCCCCCGGAAGTGAGTGCAGCCCAGCTCATGATCATACTCCTTTTGTTTCCGGCATTTCAAGCGTGCCGAAATGCTGCTGGTACCGCATCTTCATCGCGTTCCAGTCCGGCAGGTGCGTCTGGCAGCCAACGTGTTCGACCACGTACGATGCCGTGACCGTTCCGATCTTGCAGCAGGTCACCGGTATATACCCACGTACGTACGCCGAGAGGAACCCGGCCCGGTACGCGTCTCCGGCACCGGTGGGATCGGCAAGCGTGACCGGGACTACCGGCACGAAGTGCTCTTTGCCTTTGGTATAGAGCGTGCTCCCGTCGCCGCTCATGGTAAAGATCGCCGTGTCCACCTGGCCGATCAGCGCTTCGCGGGTGATGCCCAGCGTCTCGCACATCTGCTTCACCTCGTGCTGGTTGGCAAAGAGGACATCGATATTGGCAATGATCGTTTCGAGCTGTTCCTTGGAATAATAGAAGACATCCTGCCCGGGATCGAACGAGGCAAACTCGCTTCGCTCGGCAACCCGGCAGTTGAATGTCGGATCCGCTGTTGCCATGTGGACAAACGGAAGGGACGGCGCATCGGAAGTGGCAAATGCCTTTGAAGCGCCCCACTCGAAAAAGGTCATCTGGTCGCCGGCATCATCGGTGAACATGAACGCAGTCGGGGTATGGGTGCCCGGCACTGTGAAAAACTGCTGGCCGATGCCGAGTTTATGCATCCAGCGGTCATAGTCGCTGCCGGTAAAATCATCGCCAATGCAGGAGACTAAAGTTACCTTCTCGCCCAGCATGGCAATGCCTGCAGCAATGTTTGCCGCTCCGCCGCCGAAATATATCTGCCGGTCTGAGATATGGGTCGAGCAGTTTTTTTCCGGGAGATGGGCTACCCGGGATATATGATCGATGGCCGTGTGCCCGACAATATGGATCATTGTTCCTGCACGTCCAATAATTTTAAGGGAACATCCCGCAGGGCTTTTCCAATCGTCTGCTTGGCGATGCGGCCGGCATGTTCCGGGGTCTCGGCGCGGAATACTTTCATCTCCAGCACGAGCCCGACAAGAGCGGTATCTGCCACCACGATTGCGCTTGAGAGTGTCTCTTCGCAGTAGGGGCAGGCCAAGAATCCCGCTTCGACTTCAACGTACTTTGCCTGGGGATTCAGGCGTTTTCCCGCTTCGCTGATGGCAATCCCGATCGCGTCATCCAGTGTTTTGACATCGCGGACGAGCCAGGCGGATTCTATGGTTACAAGATAATCTGGCATTTTTCCTCTCCATTTACCACGTATTCAGGTGCACGTGCTCTCCTTCTGCCATGCGCCCGCTCAGTTGTGCCGGCGGGTGGCCTTTTCCTACGGCCAGCAGGGAGACCGGGCGGATGTGCGGGGGCAGCGAGAGTACGGTGCGTACTTCCTCGTCATCGAATGCGCCGGTCCAGCAGGACTGGAGTTTGCGTGCATGGGCTGCAAGCATCATGTACGTGCAGGCAATCGTTGCATCCTCAAGCCCGTACAGGATTCCCCGGTCCCCGTAGCGCGACATGGACCGGACGTAATTGGCACAGACTACAAAAACTGCCGGTGCCTTTTCTATGTGCTCCTGGTCGAGTGCAGCTTCGGCAAGCATAGCCTTTGTCTCTTCATCCGTGACCACGACAACGTCCCAGGACTCAAGGTTCCCGGCACTTGGCGCAGTACCTGCACAGGTCACGAGGTAATCGATCTCTTCCTGGGACAAAGGCTCGTCAACGTACTCACGCACCGAGGAACGACTGGTTAAAAATCCTAAAAATTCAGAGGAGTCCATGTTCTGAAAGTACCTGCCATGCTTCCTGCGCAGGCGTAGTGGATGAGCTGATTGCAGCGGCAACCTTCTGCGATGCCTGGTCGAACTGGTTGCTCTCCACCAGCGAGATCGCTTCCGAGAGCGCATTGATCGCTTTCTGGAATTCGTTCCGTCCGGTGCTCTTGAAGGCAAACTGGAGCTCGTTTCGTACAGACTCCATCATCATGATGAGCATCCGCCGCCCACCGGCACGTTCCTGTTCTGAAAAGCCGGTCAGTGCGATACATAACTGGGATATAATAATCAGTTCGGATTTTGCCTTTTCACCGAACTGGTAACTTCTGACTGCAGTCTTGGGATCCATACTCACCATAGTTCTTATGGATAAAAGATAGTTATCCTTGACGGAATAAATCTCAAAAAGACTGATCAAAAAACCAGGGTGGGTGGAACTTTTGTCCACCCGGCACGGGCGTATTG